>JAABUY010000149.1_pt1 | contig 146902 bp, 152 predicted proteins | sample 5560271 | NCBI WGS metagenome assembly JAABUY01 (sample SAMN10711886, study PRJNA513374) | rock metagenome | isolation source: Antarctica rocks | place: Antarctica: Victoria Land, University Valley
TTGATTCATCTGAGGCCATTGTGGATGTGTGGCGACGACGAGGTGGACGACAATGTTGATGAGGATGTTTGTGGCTAATGGGGTGGCTCGACTGGGTGGCTGGCTCGACTGGGTGGCGAAGACGTTATGTATTGCAGAGCGGACGGGATGCCCAGTTTTCCTTAGTCTGTGGTCGTATGTGACAGAGTAGGGAAGTAGTTTGGTATATAAACCGGCGGCTCCTGGGACATTTTGTGAGGAAAGGTAGAATGGCCTGACATCTCGACGTGGGAAAGGCATGGCAGTTAACTCTACCCTACTTGTACCCATCGTTCGCATGGATTCTCTACCTGCGCTGGCTCTTTCCCTGGCCCCTCGCTCGCTCAAACCTCCATTCCGCCGCTCGGGCTCTACGCTGACTCGGAGCTATGTAAGGGGCGAGTGTAGAACCCGTCCTATGGTATCTACCATGTAGGAGTAGATGGCATTTGAGCCCGGGTTGGACTCGAGGCCCGTGCCAATTCACGTCCCGCATCCAGGTAAGTTGGTCGCGAATACGGATGGGTTCGTACGTTGGAGCTATGTATGACTACGAGCCCCCCTGCCCTTGTATGTGAAGTCGGTCCACTTCGATTGGGCTGGACATGTCACTTTTGGCAGTCATTGACCGCGTCGAGGAGGACTGCTACACTACTGGATACGGATCGAAGCGTTCGTGAAGACAGGTCTGGTTCTTGGATTTGCGAGAAGGGTTTCACAAGCCTTGCTTACCGAGCGAGACGGAGCGTTGGGAGGGCGAAGACTTTTAGTGCTTCAGAGAGCCTCAATCCGCACGTTATTATCACTCACAAGAATCGGACCACATTTCTTGTAACTTGTCAGATCGTTTTTGCATTTGCAAATGTGAAATTCATGAACTATTAAGATCATAGGTCATCGAAACCGCAACACATCCAGGACGGCCAGATGACAGTGCAAGAAGCCTATGGAAAGTGTAAGAACCTACGGCGCCGGAACCCTAAGACCTTTGAAGGAAGCTCCGAGCTTCGTAGCAGATTCTAGATATCAGCACGCCCGAAGCCGACGTCAAGGAGAGTAGAAGGTCATCAAGCTCCATCCTCCATCAGTAGCAACCAGATCTTTCTCACTTGCCCTTGCAGGCTTGGATCAGAACATCAACGAAGATCTCTGGATCCTCCACTTCCTTGGTGGCCAAGCCGCTGGTTCCGAGATCGTGCATCTCCACCTGAGTGTCGCCTTTGCCCACAGCCACGCTGAACTCGGTACTGACCATGATACCACCGAGCGTCTGGTTCTCGACGAGGTTGTTCTTGCTGCTGTTGTCTCCTCTGAAGATGCCGGGAGGCGACTTGTTGGGTTTGAAGATGCTCAGCAGGCTGGTTCCCTTTCTGGACAGGCTAGGCCGTGCCATGGTCTGCGTGGAGTCTTGGCGATCATGATGCATGGATGGTCTCGAATCGAAAACCGGCGCGATCTCACGGTGGGTTTTGCGAGCGAAGAGTTCGTGATCCGCCATGTTCTTGTAGACCTGCTGCTGGCAGCGGAAGAGGCTCAACGGCGAGAATACCAGGCGCGAGTTGGATGGCTGGAAATGGATGGGTACAATGTGCCTAAACGCGAGCAAGATTGCATGTGATGGTATTGCATTATGGCCAGCACCGCGACAGGGCGCTTCGACGCTCTTCGCGACGAAAAGAGCTTCTTGGAAGAATGGTTCGTCGATGTCTTCCACCAGTGCTGTGAGGAAGTTGTGAAACTGTGACATAAACATCTTGTCCTTCTCCGAGGTAACAGCCGACTTGGTCCGCAACCATCGCAGACAGGCCGACACTGACCAGCCATTGAACTGACTGAGGAACTCGGAGTGCCACGGCTCGATCGAGGCGATGGGCAGCTGCACCGTTGGCAGAAGATTCTTGGCATCTTTGCGTACAAGAACATCGAAGCCTCCTCGGACGCCTGCCCGGATGGCAAAACATGCCAAGTGCACGCCAGGCTCGAGCATGTGCTCCTCACCCGAGTACTCTCTCATGTCATCGAGGTGCACGACGAATTCGTCCCGGCCGACCTGCATCCTCCGCGACAAGTGATCGACAACTTGCGGCGCTGCCGCAAACCGGAAGCCTGCAGCCTGCAGCCTTGCCGCTTCGGCTTTGTTCGTTCGGCGGACGACAAAGAGTAGCTTTCCCGGTCCGAAGCTGAGGGGCGTCGGCGATCCACGTTCGGTGTCCTGGAAGACGGCTTCGCTCTTCAACTGCAGCAATCTGGACTTTCTCCCTCTCGCCCCTCTTCCACTGATGGTCCCGGTGACAACTATTTGATCATACAGGACCCCGAGATTCTCCAAGGGCTCGTTCAGTTGTTCTGCCAGTCCGGCTGCCGCGACACAGAAAAGTTCGCGGAAGATTATGGAATAATCCTCGACACCATCGGAGTCGTCCGCGCTCGCATAGTGGGGGGACGGGGTGTTGGTGCCATTTTTCATCATATTCAGAGTGGCCGTTGCGTGAAGATGACGACGCATGCTAGGTATCAGACTAGCTATGCCACGCCAATTTCTGGTCGTGCGGAAAATCCAAAGGAAAACAGGATGCGCGATCGAGAAGATATCGTCAAAGGACTAGAGTACCGATCCAAATCATCAGTCCCAGGAACAGAAGTCTTCATTCAAATAGCACGGAAGTACATACGCGCTCCTCAAACGAGTTCGTGATCTTCTCCGTTGGCAGCAGGCCTTCCGGTGTCACCAACAACCTGCCTTCGGGATCGAAAGTCGCACAGGCCAAGATGACTTGCTGTGCTCTGCTTGCCGACTTCGAGCGACGACGTTTGGCCAGAATAGCAAAAGCTAGTAAGATGGCGCAGGCTCCGATGGACTATCAAAAGGTCAGAAATGCGATGGGTGTGGTAGGTTGGTACGGGCCACATACCAATGCAATGACTATAATGACAGTTTGATCTCGGGAGATATTCTGCTTCAGCGAGACATCGCCGCGAAACTTATACTGCGTCCCGACCGACGCCAGCCAGTGCATACCAGACACCGCCCCAGCCAGTACGACGGCACAGAGGGCCCTTTTCCACGCCGAGTTGGTCCATGCCGCGCGGAAGACGAAGAAAATGGAAAGAGCGGTGATGGAGGCAATGACGGCAATGACGCCGGACCCCGCCACATGGGCGATCGAATACACGCAGCCGTAGTTTGCGATTCCCGCTTGACCTAGGTAATGCATCCCGCAGATGGCCAAGCCTGCCAGCGTTCCTCCGATGACGACTCGGACCTTGCTGACTTTGTCGTTGGTGCCAATTGCCAGGAACGCGGCGAGAAGGACGAAGATGGGAACGAAGAAGGACAACGCCGTGGCCCCGGAACTGTAGGCAATCTGCATCTGGAGATCACCATCCAAGAGGACGATGGCTCGATTTCCGACGAAATGCATGGACCAGATCGCGATGGCGCCCATGGCCACTGCGGATCCGATCAAGAGATACCTACATCAGAATACTCAACTCCATTCCCACGCAGTCTTGAAGTATGCCCAACAGAGCGCGTTTGGCGGTTGGTCTTGGGCGAGACTCACCAGTTGTACAGCCCGGTGTCCGCCGTTCGCCGATGAAGCAATTCCAGCGTCGTCAACGCGCCGACATAACTGACGACGTAGGAGAGCACAATGTAGCCCACCGTGAAGGTACGCGGGACAATCTGCCCCACTTGAATGTTGACCATTTTGCGTGTCTTCTTTGTCTTTGTCTTTTCTATGATTGGGAGACGTGAAGCATGTCCGAGAACCTTTCTCTCTGGCAGGTCGACAGTCGTGAGTTGAGTGAATAATGGTGAGGTCTGTGCCAGCCGTCACAGAAGGTTCTCTTTGCAGCCCTTTCAATGTTGCGGTCCCTGGACTTAACAAGTCCTCAATCGTCGGGCCGACAACTGGATAGACCAGTCATGGATGTCATTGATCTTCAACTGGTCAAGTAGGTACTGTAGCTAAGGTAGGTACCTGTAGATATCACTGCCGAACCAGATTGAGGAATTGATGAGGAGTGATAGTGATTACAAGGGTCCGATGCAAGGGCACAATCCGTTTGATGCATCAACAGGGATGGGTTTTAAGTCTAAACGGGTACCGGTAACTTAACATTCAGAGGGGGGCAGAATGGATTCGGCCGGACGGATTGAGAGGAGCAACTGGGTTGTTGACTTGGCCTGTGTCTCCTGCGCGTTCAAACTACTGTATCAATTACAATCACAATCACGTTAATCGCCATCCTTTCACTGATGATCTCCAATATAAATTCCAATATTGATAAAAAGAAAGATATAACAATCTATCAATGACCATAAAAATCCATGTCTCTTTACAATTTGACGAGGAGAATTCAATCCAATACACTAACAACAATCAAATCACATTTACTCCATACATTCATATTCACCTTTCATTCAACTTAGATTACTTTATCTCCATAGATCAGAGGGTCCGTTGAGCAGCGCCTGCAGCGCCTTCTTGCTTGACTTTTCGGCCCATAGCCCGGTGAGCGATTGCTGATAGCTCAATCAACATCAAAGTAAAGTAAGGTATCATTGTTGTCCTAACCTGATTAGGTAACTTTGCTTAGGTAAGGTTGTTGAATGTGATCATCTCAAATCATTGGCGGTTTCTACCTAGTCTGTCACCAAGGCGTGACCTAACTGCGCCTCTTCCCGGCTAATGCGCCTGCATGGCTGGGATCGCCCTGGGAGCGGGCCTCGTCGCTTGCTGCTCGGCAAAAACAAGCTCTACCACGTCGAAGCTTGACCAGCGACAGTTAGTCGGACACGGCCGTGAAGAAGACCTACTGAGGTGTACTTCATATAAAATGTTAGAGTATTATGATTGCAAATCTCAAATCATTGTCATAACAGGGGAGAGGAAGAGGCAGAGGAAGAGGAAGAAGCGTTGACCTTCTCCTGCAGCCTCTTCACGTCACATGACCGTCGCTTTGCACCCTGATTGATTGCCCTTCTTGACCTTGACGCACCTTGCTTTATACCCTCGTCAGGCCCACCCTATCACTCTCAACATTAACGTTATCTGTGATCACATCAAATGTTCTGTAAGAGGAATGGAAAGGAACGAAATGCAATGGAACGGAACCCTAGCAGTTGAAATGACTGCTTCAATCCCCTACAGTTATTTTGGCCGATGCGAGCTCGACGGTTAGCACTTGGCTGCCTTGTTATTTCTCTTCAGATTAACCAGTGCCTGACCGACATCAATATTACCCTAATATTGATATTCCCTCAAGTAGCAGACGTCTGGGACGTGCAATCATCGATGATTAAAGAGTCGAGGATAGCTTCCCTCTGCCTGGCCACGGAAGCCTGGACACCAGGTAGATCAGTCAGGAGATGACCAACCCATAGCGGCCTTTGCCTGACAGCCCATTCTGTGTCCCATCCCAGCATGGCTCTCACTCTGTCGAGTACTGTATATGATGACTATCTTGACCTACTGTCTTATGGCGTGCTTTCGTCGTTGTCCGAGTCCTCCTCGTCCTCGTCGTAGAGTACCGTGGTCAACCGTCCTCGGAATCACGGAGCCATGAGCCATGAGCCATGAGGCACGAACCATGAACCATGAACCATGAACCATGAACCATGAACCATAGCGAGCCCAGGGCAGTGGTTGATTGGAAAGGAAAAAAGAATCAGGGGTTCGTGAAATGATAACAAGTAAGTTACTAAATGAAAAAATAAACACAAATGTAGTACCTGAAGGTATCAAGCCTTGAGCTACAGTATAATCACCTTGGCAGGCAGCGATGCAGACACTGGCCATCGATATCGACCTTCCCTATTGGAACTGGGATCCATCTGCTCCGTACTTGTATACACGAAACAACGGGTAGCTTAACGTTACTAATAAATAATGAAAAGGTATGCTCAACGTTACTTCGTATTTGTTGGAAGTTAAGGTACACTTTGGCGGGAAGTGGAAACGGATAATGGGCTGAGGCGGTTGTTCGTCTGGTTCGGTCGGCAAGTTCCCGGAGCGACCCAAGATTTGATTTTCACCCAACTCGCCGTCGATGCTCAAGAACACCAGGATCATTTTGATGATCATTGATATGAGGACTCGTTCACACGTTCATCCATCCTGTATATATCATCTCCTGTAATACGCATGTGCTTCATGGCATCAAGTTCGATCGTCTATTCGGAATATCAATGCCGCCAATTGCCCGCACTTCTTGGTCTGGAGCAACCCTATGAGTACCAGAGTTGTTTCCACGGTGGTGTATGTACGTACTGTACAACGCACACGCGTCAAGCTACTGATCCCGGGAAGGTCTTTTTGTACATTAGGGGATAATAATAATGGGATGAAAAGGGGGGTCACTGCTCCATCGGCTTTGGTTGGTGCTGGCTGCGAGGGTGCGGCGAGGCTGAACTAGCCCTGCTTGTCCCCTTGTACGTCTGCTACCGTTCTTCCACACCAATCTTTCGACCCACAAGAGAGCCATCTTTTTACCTGCATGCAACTGACTAACTCTCAGTAGTCAGATTACTTCGTAAGCCGTTGTACACTCCCCTATCGAAGTTTAAGAAAATCACAGGGAAATAATGATCCAGAACCCTCGGCAGTTCTCCCTAAAGGGGGTCCCCTTACCGATCCCTTCAGTGCGACTGCCCTCGTCTCGAACTCTAGATCCGGAATTCGAAGCGAAGAATTGGTGTGCTTTGCGGACACTGGATCGGATTGGACTTCCTCCTTCCCGTCCTCCTCCACCGTTGCTTCCCCGCGTTGCCTTATAAGATAGAGAAAGAAGGAGGTCGACCGTTTTCCTTCCGTTTCATAGATCTGACACCCAACCTTCTCCCGTCGTTATATATCCCTCCTTCGCTCAGCTTAAGCACTTTCTGCGCGACTTATACTATTCATCATGGCTCCCAAATCTTTCAAAGACCTCTCTAACCAGTTCATGTCCATGTTCTCATCCCCAGCCCCGAAGGAAGAACCCAAAGCTGCCGAAACACCCGATGTCCTGACGAATCCTGATGCTGTATTGAAGGATGATGTTGCATGGCGGTACGGAAGGGCACCAGACTACTCCAACACCCGAGAAGTCTTCAGGCAAAGTACGTTTCTCTCAGCTGAAGCTTACCAACGGCCTTGGACAGCTTTGCTCACTACTCGGTACAGCCAAAGAAAAGTCGCACCCTGCTGGCAGCCTCGAGCAGATAGTGGAAAACCTGGTCAAGAACTGGGAGATTGAAGCATCGTTCAAGATGGACCTCAAGGAGTGGCGGAGCATCGACCACGACAACTACAGCTTCGCCATCAACGGTGGTCCACCGCAGACGGGCGAGCACATGCTCAAGGTCGGCACATACAATGCCATCATCGCTTCCAACGAATTTTATAGCCCAGCTACATCAGACTTCGCACAATCACACAAGACCTTCAAGCGGATGATGCCGACGTTTGCCTGGGAGGTGATGGAAGTGTACAGTGGACCACCCAAGGTCGCCTTCAGGTGGAGGCACTGGGGAGAGATGAAGAACGACTACGTCGGGTTCAACGAGTTCGTCTCCTACCCCAATCTTCTTCCAAAATTTGCAATTTACTGACCCACATCGCAGCAAGGGCGAAAAGATCACCGCCAAAGCCCACGGCCGCATGATCGACATCCAAGGCGTCACAGTCGCCCACGTCAACGACAAGGTCCAGCTCCAGAACGTGCAAACCTGGTTCGACCCGCAGGAGATGTTCCGACAGATTGCACCCAACGGCATCGTCAACAAAGAGCCCCAGACGACCGGATCGCTGGAAGAGCGACCGGGCAACGCCACCGCCACGGGACCGATGGACGAGGAGACGAAGAGGGTGCACGCCGAGATGAGCAGGATGAACCCGGGCCAGTGTCCGGTCCTGATGACCTCGAGCGGCTCTCCGATGAACCGTTAAATGTCTTCGATGTTGTTTGGTTCTACCTTTGGTCTTCTTTTGACATTTATTTACACATCGGGGGGATTTGGGTAGGAAGGGATTGAGGAATTATTTCTGTATCGGTATCGGATCGCATGAGATGGCATTGCATGAAGTGGGTGCCGTGGGTATGCTGTGTTCTGTTGTGTAACTGGATATCGACGCGTCGATTTTTTCTGGCCTCGGTTTATAGATATCTCTTTCCCATAACTTATTGGGTTTTGTTACATGTAACTACACACATTCACGATCTGGCTTAGCTCTTTGGCGATTGTCATCCCACAATAATCCCGTGGAGCTTGTATTTAATTCCTACTTTCACTCGGCGAGCCTACAAATATTGGCCTGACCAGTTCTGCTCAATGATGCCGTATCACCGCCTGACGAAACAATGTAACGCCCCTCCCCGGGCCCTCGACAATCTCGTACGAGTCGACCGGCAGCCCGGCCAGTCGCATCCCCTTTTCCCACCACCCAGGAATCGCACTCACATTCCCCAGCTTTCCCTTCCCCTTCCCGCACACAGTACGCATGAACCCGGATGAATCTCTGTCCCACTTCACCGTCTCCCACCACCCAGGTATCTCTTCTGCCCCTCTGTATCACACCAGACCGCCCCACCTTCCCTCACATCACATTTCCCAACGGTATCCGACGCCCAAGCCCGAGAATGTGCATATGCATATGCATATGCACATGCAGCCATGCAGTGCAGAGTAGGTACGAATCGTACACGATCCGTAGTTTCCATTGAGTTTAAGGCCTAACTCTGTTGGGCCAGTCTAGCGCCTGGTTCGCAACGACCTGGTGTAAGGGTACAGTACTGGAGTCGGCGAAACTTTCAGTACGGGCCGTAGGTGCCGGAAAGGGGGAGCTTTCCGGAATGCTCCGTAGCGGTACCGATCATCGAGTATGAGATTGACGTTACTTCGTCTACTATAGTTAGTAACCTTCGTAGTAATTTCCAGGGGCAGATTATTCGTGTACTTCTATATACGCCTGAGATACAGTAGCATGGTTGCCCTGTCTACATTCTCAGGGGGAAGGTGACGACGGTAGTTGACTAACTTAGGTACGAAAGAAATGAAACTGGGACGATCAACGGTGATGGGAATGTGATAGTGATGGGAGTCTTTGTGCCTACAGTAGCCTTATGAGACGAAGCCTGCAGTGCACAGGGTAATACCACGGAGCGAGCTCAGCGTGCTCAACACCCCGGATCTGTGCCTGAGAAACCCCCTTTCTTTCTCCCCACCGTTGGTCGCCCCACCCGGGAGAAAATATGAAGGGCTCGTCCCTGTCGGTATATATGGTCAGGATACCCCTAAACACCCAAGTCGGACCTTTTGCACAAGCTCTCTAGCTCCGAGGGTTAGAGTCTGGTGTGGACCCTGGACGGGTTAAACCTTATGTGTGCGCGGAGAGTTCGGGGACATGATGGAGTCTAAGTTAGGGTAAAGTTATAGTCAAAAGTGACTAATATACCGATGGACGGAGAAGGCTGGGCCGGGAGAGGGAAATCTCGGCGTCACCGGGCGAGCGATGGAGATGTGCTGACGATCAAACTCTGGATTTTCACGCGTCGGTGGCCTGGAGCCTCTGCTCCATATTTGGAAAAAAAGCAAAGTCGCTACACGGATGCTCGGAGGTAGTCAGCAGCTGGGTCGCCTCGAAATCAAGAAGGAGCCAGTCCCTCGGACTATCTAGCTATGCGGGTAGAGCAGCGTGAAGACGATCGATATTGAAAAGAGGAATCAACCGCAGAAAAGGAACCTCTACAGAGTCTTCAAAGTCTCTTCAGACATGCAGTAATGGCTCCAGTAGTATGAGCCTGCTCTCCATTCCAAAGCTCTCAACCTCGTGACGCACCGTAGCACCGACATAGCAATCTGCGTCTGCAACCGCACGGCCAACCATTTCGGCTTTGTTCCCAGTCATTGATAGCTTCTGCCAGTGGGTTTGGACTTTCCACACTGCCTTCTGCACACCAGCCTGAGCTATATACCGACTCACTGCAGACCTTGCGCTTTCGTATCTGTAACGCGGCCTCTTTTATTCCCATCGGCTCTCACTGTTGAACGGTAGAACAGCGTGTTGCAATTGTTCAGCTGTGCCTGTGCTGAGTCCGCAGGTGAGCAAGATTGATATGGTATATTTGCTGCTTGCAATATATGTGTTGACAAACGTACGCCGTCAATAGTAATCGTCTCCCCGGCATCTAGTACCCTCCCGCGAACAGCTCTCGTGACCTTTGCGTATATCGTTAGTAGAGATGTCAATATCCTCGGTTGAGGTGCTGCGGCTTGTGGTACGACTCGTCCTAGATCTCGTACCCTGATATATATGCCAGGCGTACGAACCGTGTAGTGCCTGGGCCTGGGCGTTGTTTCTGTAGGTGTTCTCGGAGAGCCTTCATGTATGCGTAAGATTACTCGATGCATTTGCACTCTGGGACCAAGGATGCCGCCGGCATATCAATGATTAGGACCTGTCATATCGGACGGTTGGAGATCTTTCGTGTCAAGGCAAAATAATCCACCGTAACCCTCAAGACGGTGCCCGCAACCTCTTCTCAACCTCTTTACGCTCGGTCAAAATCCTTTCGTACTCTCCAAGCTTGATCGATCCAGCAGACCACAGCAAAACCGCTTGCACAGCCACCGCTGCTTGTCTTGGAGCTCCGGGCTCAGGTCCGCGGTTCGGTATTGGGAGAACCGGTGGTGAAGTGACGTAGCCCATGACATTCACCCACTCCCCAACTTGTGTGTCTGTGGGCTTCAGCGTCGAGAGCAGCAGGTTCACATCTACGGATGCGATAGTGGTCGAATATGCAGAAACGGCGGGGTAATTGTGTTGAAGCATGAGGCTTGCGGTCGAGGTGCTATACTTCGTGACACTGCACTACATCAGTAATGGTGCTGCACGCCCGTTATAAATAGGGCAGATCTTACCATCCAAGAAAGCGCACCTTTTCCCCCACCACAACGCGAGGGAGATCACATAGGAAGACTAGATTTGTAGGTACCGGACCGAGATTATTACCGCTCATCGTTCCGGCATGGCAGAAGCATCTTCGAGCTTCAGTCGAACTTGCGCTGCGATTATGATGGGTCCAACCTCCAGATCTGAAGCACTGCGTACGAGTGACTTATCTGCAATCTGGTGCTTACCTTATGACCTGGTGTGAATCGGTCCGTAGAAAGTTGTCCCTATTCATTTACGCTATGTAGAGTATATATAGGAAATGATGACTAAGACATAAATAGAGACACTTAGTAAGAGATGAGTAAGCAATGATATCACATTCTTCTCTACTGCACAGTCACAACAGTTCACTGATGTGAGTACAGAGATTTGCTTGACATTCTGTAAAATTTCTGTCTATAATTCACATTCACATTGTTTTACTTCACTTCACATCACTATTGTCATTCAAAAGCAACTAGAAATGCAGATCATTGTTGTTATAATAATAAGATGAATTATTCACTGTTTACATTATCTATCTATATCATTGATCACAACTCTTCAAAAAAAATTCTCTTCTTTTTTCTTTAGTTTTCAATCACACTTCAACTTTTAATCATTACTTCATCAACTTATCAATTTTTTATTCACTCTATCATCATGTAAACTTTCATGATATATTTATAGCATATCATTAATGTTTCATAAATTATTTCTTAAGATCTGTGTTTCACATTGTGCTGCTGTCACTTCATCATCAGATACAGATGACAACAATTTAAATTAAAAGAAATTCACTTTTAATTGTATTTATAAAATTACTGATCATTCTCATTTTAAGAAAAGTTTACAAAACTCTTTTCTCAATATATTGTTGTCTTAATTTCAATTTAAAGATTAACAATGCATAAAGTCAGTTAAGCATTCTGTTTCTAATACTGCTTTCTCTTCTCTCTTTAATAAATTAACTATTAATTAGCTTAACTTTTCATTACTTAATGTTCTGATCAATCTATCATTAAAGAATTGACTCAGAGCTGAGCTTAAGATGTTGTTAATAATTTGACAGTTAATTCTGCATATTAACATGAATTTAAATCATTTTTATGCTTACTAAACATATTGTGAAGTTGCTGTCACTCACATTCATGAAGAATGTGAGTTAGCTGTCTGCAACAACTGTATACATAAAGATAAGTCATTTACAATGTGCATTCAAATTAAATTCAATGATCATTATCTTCTCTGTAGTTTGTGTACAAACTGTCATTAAAATGCACAGAGTATTCAGTGCAGCTTTTATAAGTATAAGTCTATATTAATATAATGACTACTTATTGTTCTAGATCATACAGAGTTCAAATTTTCTTTATTTGTTAACTTAGTAACTTCTTATTATCATTATGTTGCTGCTCTGTTCACTGTTCTCATCATCATCATCAGTAATGTTATATTTCTCATTAGCTATGATTACTCATCAGCAAAGAATGTTTTAAGCACTGTAAATAAGTTAAAGATGACTGCTGAGATTCTTTATCATTAAGCTGAAAGACTTAATGTCAGTATGTTTATTATTTTATTTGTGTTGCTGTCTTATCTGCATCAGTCATGTTCTTACTCATTATTGCATCATTACAGTAAATGATAATTTTGTTTTAAATACAGTCTGTACTCAGCTCATGACTTTTTTTTTCAATAAATAGATAATTAATGAAATTGCTTTGCTTCTGATACTATCATCTTCTAATTTACAAAGATCTTTTTCTTAAGTCTTTTATGTAGATTATACAAGTTCATATTTCTTTCACAGATTGTCATTAAATCACTGTTAATCATTATTGAAGTTAAGACTTTTTGATCTTTCTTTTTAGATTTACTTCTTGTTCACTTTAACTTCAACTCATCATGTTATTGTTGCAAGTCTTTATTAAATCATTTTTAATCATTCAGTTTTTTCTTAATACTATGTAATGTCAGAACTTTCACTTTCTTCTAATTATATTTCTCTTCTGTTATGAATGTTAAAGTCAAGTTATCAACATCTTTTCAGCTTTCAATAGTCTTCTGTAATGTATTCATTACATTACTCACTTCAATCAAGATCAGTTTAAGAGAAACAACACTTCAATGTGCTTTCAAAATGTTCTGTAATGAGAATACAGATGAATTTACTCATTTATAATATTTTTATATTTTACAAATTATCTTTTAAGAAAGATCTTCTTTCTTCTTTACTAAGAGCTTATATAGCTCTTTCTTTTGTCTGTGATCTCATTCAGCTCAAGATATGATTAAGAGTTCTTTATAAAAAGATAATGATGACTTTTTCTATTTAAGAATCTCATTAACTTCAGAACTCAATTACTGCACAGATAATTTAGCTCATTTCAGACTGCTTTGCAGTTCTGAACTAGCTCAAAATTTATCAGCATCAAAGATATGTGCTTTTATAAATCAATTATTATAGATTAAATTTTATAAAACACATTCTGTAAGCATTTCTAATGCATAAATTTCTAATGAATGAGTTTTCAATATCTTATAAGACTCAAATCATTTAGCTTTAAACTTCTGAAGCTCTTCATTTTATATAAATACTCAGTCTTCTTTCTTTGTAGTACTTAACTGCACTGTTTCATCACAAATTGTTTTTAATTCAATAATCTTTCATAAAAGAATTTCATTAATAGTTACTTAAATTATCTGTATCTGTCTGACTCATTTTAACTAATCTTTAAAGTCAGTTTCTCTCAGCAGTCAGAGATTGTTTAAATTATCTAATAATTATAAATTTATCTTATATAGTAAATAGAATAAGCTCTGTTTAGTTGTACTATGAACTCAGATTTAAGCTGCAAAAAGTGCTTATGATAAGTATTTATCTCATAATTGAGTTGATTTACTCATAAGATATTTTGTAAGCATGAAACTTAACATTTTATTTAGATTTTTTGTCTTTTCATTTATGCAGAAATGATAGAAAGTCATTGTTCTATGTTGAGTTTCAAGCTTTTTCAAATAGTAAGTCACAACACAGCTAAGAAAGTTTATACTGTTATTGAATAGTAACTCTCTTGATGAATTATAATTCATAAAGATTTCATTATACAGAAAATCTGTAACTGTTATTTTCATTGCATTCAGAACAGCTTTAGTCACAGGTCAGTCTATAACATAATTAATTGCTGTTATAATTCAGCAGTTTTCTCAAGACATTTAAAATAATATGTTTATTATGTTGATTTCTTATCTTTTAAACAGTAATAGATTCTTGCAAGTTAAATATAAATGTTCTTTAATCTCTTAATGTTTTCAGAGTTATTGAGCAACTTGACAGTTAAGACAATGCTTTGTAAACAATTTAATATTCTGTAATAGTTCATGTCATCAAGCTCAAAATTAAATGACTTTTAGTAGTTCTGATGCTTCTAGATGTCTGTATTTAATATACATATATTTTAAAAAGTCTGCACAGTACTGAAACTGTAGAAATGATGCTTCACTGTTGTTTTACTTTTGAATTAAATACAGATCATTTAATTCTGAATCATAATACAGTTAAAATTGATCTGTCACATCATTTTTGCATACATGCTTGCAAAACAATGACTTTTCAGATTCTGTATCATCTTTCAGATACAGTATCATTGCTTTCTTTCATTTCACATTATCTAGCTCTTACAGACCATCTAAGAACACTTTATTTGCTGAGTCTTTTTCTATAAAATTGAGTCAACAACTAATTGAATTTAATATAACAGCCTGAGCTTCAGGTCAATATTGAATGTCAAGATCATACTGCTGAAATTCATTAATTCATTGAGTTAGTTATTTAAATGAATGTGATGTATTCTTTAAATATTGTAGATCTTCATGATTTATAATGATAGTCATAGTATGATTATTTTCAATATAGTACTGTCAAGTTCAAAGTGCATGCTTAATGATCAATAACTTCTTTTTATAAACAGAATAATTGAGCTCTGCATCTTGTAACTTTCAGTCATCATAAATAACTGAATGACATTTCTTATTCATTTCATTCTGCATCAAAGCACAGTCAATTGCTCATTTGAAAGCATTCATTTTGATAGTAAATGATTTGTGTACAGCTACTTAAATAAATATTAATTCAGATATAAGTGCATTCTTAAGCTGTTGAAAGACACTGTTACATAGTGCATTTCAGACAATGAGTCAATTCTTCTTCATATATAACTCAATGTTATTCTTTTTAAGCAAATTCAATAGTGATGCTGCAATCTGTGTAAATTCTTGTACAAATCATCAGTAATACAAAATCAATTCAAGAAACTGCTGTATATAATGTGCTGTCTTTGAGGCAGATCAATTCTTAATGACTGATATCTTAATAGAGATCAGTCATAATGTGTCTTGTCTTACAATATATTTATAAAACTTAAGGATTTTCATCTCAACAGTGCACTTACTAGACTTAACATATAGCTTATGTTTCTTTAAAATATCAAGAATGATTTATAAGTGTTTCTGATGATCTGAAATCAAGTCAGAAAAGATCAGTATGTTGTTAAGATATATTAGACAGAATTTGTTAAGTAAGTTCTGTAATATAGAGTTCATCATTAACTGAAATGTTGCTGAGGCATTGTAAAGTTTAAAGAGCATAGTCATGAACTTATATTTGCTGTAATAAGTGTTGAAGACAGTCTTTTTTATATCATTTTTAGTCACATAAACTTGATAATAACTCAAAGTGAGATTAAGCTTAATTAAATATTGAGCTTTGCTGATCTGATCTAGACATTTCTGAATTTAAGAAAATGAATATTCATTCTTAACAATAATGTTATTTAATGCTCTGTAATCAATGCACATTCATCATGTATTCTTCTTCTTTTTAACAAACAGAACTGAGAAGTCTCATAAATTTACAGACTTACAAATCAGATCTTTATTCAATAACTCTGTTATCTGTTTAATCTGTTTGTTCAGCTGTAGCTGTGACAGAAAGTAAGCATTTATGTTAACAGACTTAATGTCATCAGTGTTAATGCTATGTTTAAATACTCATTTAAATGATAGTTCATCTGATAAAGTCAATCTAAATACAGATTGAAACTCTTCAATAATAGTTCATAATCATTTATTCATAATAATTAACAGTTCAGCTTCTGACTTCTTTAAGTTCTGTTAAATCACTAATAAGTATTTGACAGTTCTGCAATTTTAAAGTGTCTTTATAGCTGCATGCTCTTCAATTACATTTAATGTTGATCTATTTATAACTCATTGCTGCTTTTTCAGAAACAGATAATGATGTTTTCATTGTCAATCTCAGATCATCATACAGTTCATAGCTTAATCAATCTGAAAATTAGTGACTTTTAGTCAGATTAACTTTAAAATGAGATTATGTTCTTAAAGATTCACAATTTATACTTTTAATTGTTGTTAAAAGCTATTTATCTTGAGATGAAAGATCAGCTTTGCAGTTAATTAAATGATCTGTCTGTTTAGCAAAAATATTTTAAGTAATTTGATTTCATATTAACTATCAATCAACATTTGATTGACAACTGTCAAGAAAATATATATTTAATTTATATCTAAATCAACTAATACTTTTATGTTTATCTTGTTCAGTTTGCCTCAAATGCAATCTGCAAGAATGTATGCATTCAAATTAAGAGTATTGATTTGACTGAAGATTATACTTAATAATAAGAATTTTAAGTCATTCAGTGTGAGTACTTTACTCAAATCATTATTGAGTTAAATAAAAGCTTTTGTTAACTTATTTATAAACACTTCTATATTTATGAACAACTTTAGTTTTTCAAATTGTTCAAATCAACTTCAACAATCTTCAGCTTCTTCTTATCTTTATTCTTTTTCTTATTCTTATTTTTACTCTTATCTTTATTCTTATCTTTATTCTTATCAGTGTCCTTGTTGTCTCAGCAGTCTTTAACTATATGCAAGAACTTTTTATAATGAAAGTACACTTTATTCTTTTTACATCAGATTTAATAAACTTCTGTATTTAACTTATTTAATTTAAATGTAATTGATCTCTCACAGCTTTAAGATCAGTCTTGAGAATTAATTAATAAATTATTATGATTTAAATTTAAGCTGTTAAAGACATTAAGATGATTCTTATTATGTATTTCTTAAAGATTTTGTTTAATTCAATTAACTTATTAAATTAACTCATCAAAAGTAGTCACTTCAGTCTCTGAATACTTTCAGAGTTCAAATTAAATCTTTTGCTTTAGATTTTAAATGAACTGCTGTTTCTGTTTATATTTAACTGATATAAATTAAAGAAGTTATACAATCTTTGTAAACTCTGCTTTATATTGTTAAATCAATTTTGTTTGTTTCAGTGTCTTATAACAGTGACATTGATGTTTCATTTCATTAATATTTTCAAAGATCAGTAGAAATGCTAGAAAGAAGTTGTTTATATTTTAAGATCTAACATTTAATGAGTCTTCTTCAGCTTAAAGTCATTCTTCTTTTTGAAGTCATTATATTTTGACAGTATCTTTTAAATAACTGACTGTAACAATAATTTTTACTTCATTACTCAGAAGTCAGTTCATCAACATTTTATAAAATTGAAAGTAAGCTTTCATTTTAAGAATTTACATCTTTACAGTGTTCACTTTTCAACTATTCTTATAGATAAATGATGTCTTTATTTTCAGAGAATTCTTGAACATCATTACAGAAAAAAATATTATCACAATAGATATTTCTTAAGTCTCTGAAGCTGCATTAGATAGAGATGTGATCTTAGACATAGAGCTAAAAATTAATTAATTAATATAAATATTTTTTAATTAAATCTGAAGAAATGCAATTTAACTTGTCATTATCTCATAATTGACTCAAGAAATCATTTCTGACACTGCTGACTGATTAATAATAGTGAATTTATTCATCATTATAGAAATAGAGTTAAGCTCTATACTGAGAGATTGTAAATAATTAAAGACATTAATTAACAAATCAATTCTAATTTAGTTTGACTTGCTGTTAAATATGTCACAATATAAGAAAGATAGAACTTTTCTTTATATAATACAGTATAAGAATTCATTTCTTTATTCTGTAATCTTAATGTTAAAGTAGTGATGAGCACTGAAGAGAGAATGAATACATAATTTATGCATTACTGCATTAAAACTTTTATGATTAAAATATAAATCAAATCAGCTCAGATTAAAGCTCAAGCTTTAGAACTGCTTGAAAGCATGCTTTAAATCTTTGATGTTATCAGATGTGAATTGGTCTGTAGAAAGTTGTCCCTATTTGTTTATGCTATGTAGAGTATATATAGGAAATGATGACTAAGACATAAATAGGGGTGCTTAGTAAGAGATGAGTAAGCAATGATATCACACTGGGAACCGCTGTCAGTCACGTGACTCGTCCCGCGACAATACTAGCTTGAGCATATCATAGGTTGATTACGCTTCTTGAACCTCACCACTTCATCGATAGCCAGGCAACAACATTTCCCCACGGCGGTCACCAAGCCTCTACTATAACCTTCTCCTAGTCTGTACTAAGAACACTACCTGCTCGACAGCACATTCGGTCCAGGTGGTAGCAGTCCCGCTGCTCTCGCCTTCTAAACGTAGTTCTTCCTCTGTCCGCCCGCCTGATACCGAATCTATTGAGAGATCCGGCTCGCCCAACGCTTGGCATATACACCTATTCTGTCTGTTCTGGGTGCCAAATCGAGTCGCGTGTGCACGCATCTTCCTTGATCCCAACCCCTCGAAATATTGGAATACATCTCACCATGTGGGGCTGGTTTGGTGGCAGCGGTGCGCAAAAGCGGAGGGATGCTCCCAAAGATGCCATCCTAGGTCTGCGGCAACAGTTGGACATGCTACAGAAGAGGGAAAGGCATCTGGAAAACCAGATATCCGAGCAAGATGCGCTGGCCAGGAAAAACGTCACCGTGAACAAGACCGGTAGGCGCACACGTCGGCCCCTTGCACAAATCGCAGTGTTGCATATTTTCAACCGCGTAGACGCCAGCTGCATACGCTATTGCTTCAGGAGGGACATGAGAGGCTAATCCTTTTGCAAATCTCAACAGCGGCCAAAGCAGCACTCCGACGGAAGAAGCAGCACGAACACTCCCTCGAACAAACCCTCGCGCAAATCGCAACCATAGAGCAGCAGATTTACTCTATCGAATCGGCCAACATCAACCATGAAACCCTCCTGGCGATGGAAAAGGCCGGTCAAGCGATGAAGAAGATCCATGGCGGTTTGACGATGGATAAGATTGATCAGACTATGTACGTACCATCTGCCGACGCGGCCACGTCGGGATCCACTTGGATCTATGTGCAAGTTGGGGAGTACTGACGGTGTAATGTTTTCTGTTGGAACAGGGATTCGCTCCGGGAACAACATGCGCTAGGCCAGGAGATCGGAGAGGCCATCATTTCCGCACCGATAGGGGAGCCGATCGACGAACAGGATCTGGAAGCCGAACTCGAGGGCATGGAGCAGGAAAAGATCGACGAGCAGATGTTGAAGGGTGGCGTGGTGCCGGTGTCGGATCATGTGCATATGCTGCCGACGGCGGCAAACGGAGCACGTGAGTTTAGACTCTTCAGAGAGGGATGGAATATCTCGGGTAGCGTGCTGACGTTCGTCGAAATAGTGAAAGGTAAAGGGACAAAGGTCCAACCCGAGGAAGAGGACGAGGAGGCGGAGCTGGCCAAGTTACAAGCCGAGATGGCCATGTAATGCAACCTTGACTTTTCGACGCTCTGATTACCCTTCACTCTTTCTCTGTTCAATGGTCCTTGGCAATCGATAACTTGTCATATCGTGGTGTTCGAGGCGAAGGATGGCGTTCTAGATGACGGGAGTTCACACATATAGCTACATAGGCTGCATCATGTTTATTTACACATGCAATCGAACCTCCAGCATTGCATGCAAGCTCATAATGTCATACACTTCTCATCATGCGACCAAAACCCGTGAACCCGCGCAGTGCACTATGCGGTCACAGATACCTATTTTCCACTGACTCATGTGCCACCCAAATTCCCCAGCCTCCTCCCAAAACTGGACCCGCGCAAGAAGAACCATCCACCTACCCAGCAGCAACCCTCTTCGCCTCAGGCAACTCAGCGTCCGGAGAACCCTCAAGCTTATCCAAAGGCCGTTTGAGGTCAACAACCGCATCAGCGGAAGGCGCCGCGTCCTGCACCGAGGCTGCTACTCCTGCCGGTTCCTCCTTCACCGCAGCGCTCGCGCCGTTCGGCAGCGTAGGAGGCTGACTATTCTCGACGAGCGAAGGAGCGGGTACCGGCGACGTGGAGGGACGGCTGGCCCCGTTGGCTTGTGTAAGGTCCGCCGGCACCGGCGATGCGGACGGCTGCGGCGGTCGTTGCTGGGACGAGGGAGAGGCGGTGTTGCGGTTGCCGATCTGTTGCAGGAGCTGGAGGAGTTGTGCCTGCGCGCCTTGCTGGGCTTGCGGTGGCGGTCGACTGCTCTGCGGGTAGGGCTGCTGTTGAGGTTGAGATGGCGGTTGCGGTTGCGGTTGCTGTTGCTGTTGCTGTTGCTGTTGCTGATTTTGTTGCTGCGGCGGTGCCGGCGGTGGCTGCCCATTGAGTCCCGGAGATAAGTGCTGGCCGTGCGGCGGTGGCTGCGGGGGTCCAGAGGATGGTTGTCTGGCCGCATTTGCTGCCGCGGCGGCCGCCTCGTTCTTCTTGCTCAGATTCCCAAGCATGCCGGCTAGTGCTTTCATGATGGCCTTCTCTTGTGGGTCTTCCTTGCCCAGCACGGTTGAGCTGTTCTGTAGACCTAGCGTGCGGTTGATTGCCGATGTGACGATGACTTCTCCCCGAACCTTGTCGGGCATGGAGCTGATGAGGGCATTTTTGAATTTGCCCACAGCTTGGAGTACATCTTGCCCAACGCTTGCGCTGCGTTGTGTGGGCGCTGCTGTATAGGTCTGCTGCTGTGGGGCGGTTGGTCGAGGCTGGTTGGGTGGTGTGGTCCTCGCTTGGTAATTAAGCTGTTGTGGAGGGGCTTGAGACAACCTTGTATTGGCATAGAAGCCATTAGCTCCGCTATGTGACGAGGTCGGAGGAGGGTAGGTTTGACTCTGGGTATGATTATTTACTTGGGGCTGAGGCTGAGGTTGATGCTGGGGTTGATGTTGATGTTGATGTTGAGGTTGATGCTGGTGTTGGTGTTGGTGTTGGTGTTGATATTGATGCTGAGATTGCTGGGATTGTTGTATTTGAGATTGAGATTGTGGTGGTGATTGTGGTTGTGGCTGTGGTAAGGCAGGGGCTTGTGACTGCGGGGGGGGTTGATAAGGTGATTGATAAGAGGAGTCGTCTCGTTGTGCAGTAAGAAGTGGCGGAGGTAGGCTATGAATACTCGTAGGTGGAGCAGGAGGGTGAAAAGGTGGGTGTGTTGAGCCGGGTCCAGGGGGAATGGGATGGTACGGGCCATGTAGATGCGGCGGCATGGAGTGTTGGCCATAACCCTGTCCATTCGGCATACCTGGGTAATGTAGTGATGGAAGGACGGAGGGTCCCTGCTGAAGATAATGCTGTGGAGGTGGAGGGGGTGGTGATGGTCTCCTCTTCTTTTCCTTTTCGATTGAAACCCCCGGTACAAGTCCCCACATCCAGCCCTTTCCGTCCCTCTCAACTTTTCGAAATGCGTGGTGTTGCGAGAGATTGTGTCGAACACTACTTTGCCAGCCAGTCGTCGTTACTCGAAGTTTGTAGAAGGGGTATCGCCTTTCTATGGCTCGATAAATCTGCGGAAGGGACATGGCGCCAGTCTTAGAGTTTGTAAGTGCTTCATGGATAAGCACAACGTAAGATGACTGGGGCTTGGCAAGCTGTTCAGGAGTCATTTGAGATTCATCAAACACTGGCGAAGGTGATCTCGGAGGCTTGGGGGGTTTTTTCTCTTTGGGTGGCTTGGGTGGCGCCATAGTTTCCGTAGTATGGCCATCTGCTTGACTCGTTCCCCCCGTAGCTTGCGACTGCTCCGCTACTCCCTCTGTTTGGGGTTCAGCCTTCTTTCTCTTGGTATACTTCCTCTTTTCTGGCTTCGGTGGCGGGGTTGCCTCGAGCAGTGTTTCGGTCTTAATTTTGCGGCTTTTATCTTTCAACGTTTTCGAAGGAGGCGAAGCTTGGGTTTGTGCAATTTTCTTTGCATCTTCCCTAGCTTTTCTGGCAATGAGTGCTTGCTCTCTTTTCGAGATGACGCCGTTCTTTGGCGGCCGGCCTGGACCCTTTCTCCTAGCTGGCGGTGGTGGCGGAGGCGGGGGCTCAGGTGACGGTTCATTCTCTACAGGCTCCTCTTGCTTCCCTACGGCTAGCCTGTCACCCTCACTCTCACTTTGGCCATCTACAGAATTTCCTTCCGCCAGTTCACCTTCCGCGTTTTGCCGCAACCCTTCTTCCTCTTCTTCTTCTTCCTCTTCTTCATCTTCATCATTGTCTTCACCCTCCTCTTCTCCACTCATGAGGTCCTCGACCACTGACACCTCATCTTCACTACTGTCATCCAACACGATGCTCTCGCCTCTCCCGTCCTCAAACTCAAAGCTCATCTTGCCCCCCTGGGCTGGATCAGACCCTCCGATGGTTTCAGCTCCAGTCTCACCAAGAGCCACGTCAGGAAGTACGAAGCGCACGCCGACTCCTCCAATTTGTATGTAGCTGCCACTTTTGAGAGGGCGAACCTCACCTGGTGCGTACCATTGCTCATCCACGAACGCCCCGTTCTTGCCCTTGATCTCGACCTCAAAAAGGTGCTTGTCAAAATTGAACGCGATCCGAACATGTTTGCGCGAGATTCCCTTGTGTCCTGCGGCACTATCAACTGCGACAGCTGGAGGATGTATTGGAATCAAAGGACACTCGTCCGGAGAGGGAAGTAAGGACAGAGGATCCACGGGATGTGCGCCTACAGTCGATTCTGACAGGGATGCCATAGCCAAGGACTGATAGTCTGTTTGCGCGCTCGGGATATTCATTGAGTTCTTACGAGACAGATACTGAGAGGACGAACTAGTTGATTTCGATATCTTACTTTTCTTTTTCCTCCTCGGATCGCGGTCCTGCATGTCCACACCCATTATTCCTCCAGTTTCGCTCACGACGCTTCCGGCCAACCTACTACTGCCTTCCCCCTTCAGTTTACTCGGGGTTTGGGACACATCTTCACCATCCGAGCTTCGCCTCTTGGCTTTGACATCGCCGTGTTGGCTGGCCTCCAAGTCTCTTTGGAAGGCGAGTCTTGCAGCTCGTATGTCACGCCCCAGCTCAACAGAATAGGTATTCATGTAAAACTGCCCATCATCAAATTCCAGTTTGGCAAACGCCTGTATGCGCGGGGCTTCTGGTTCCACGATCGAGAGCGCAGGTTCCAGAAACGGTATTTCGGCCATCAGCCCGTTTTCCGGAGCAAGGAGCATGGACTGAGCGGCGTCGAGTGGAACGAACGGTACTGAAACTTCTGGACAGGATGATTGCGTCAAGGTCGCGACCTGCAGAAGGCCGTAGGAGTCCACATAGGACTGGTCCTCATGCGGAAACTCGTGGATCTTGTCCTGGTTATCGAATTTTTCGCTCGCAACGGCGGTCTCTGCACCCATAACTGGATGATGTGGTTTCGTGCCGTCCGTGAGAGCCTTTGCGACAGGGCTAGTGCTCTTTCCTGGTGACGGGACAGCTGCTGGGTCTAGCTTCATGTAATCCGCGTGACTTGAGTCCAATCGAGTCACGTTGCCAGGCTCGAGAGTTTGGTCGTCTGTTGTCATGCGCCCTTGTCCACCCTGGATGTCGTGACATTCTCCCGTGGGCGCAACGTTTCCTGCGACTTCTGCAGACTGTGCTGACGTTCCAGGCCTTTCATCTTCAGACGCGCGCTCATCCTTGGTCCCACCGAGGGAATCTTCTCGAGATTGTTGCGCATTAGTCTCGGGTGACTCGTTGCTGCTCATGATGCATTCAGTGTCCGCATGATCTTTAGCCTTCGGTGTTGCGGTGACAGGAAACTCGGTCTATCCCTCTTGAACGCGTGATTTGCTGTCACGCAGAGTACCTAACCGTTCAGCAGCTATTGCAGTACCTAAAAATCCTATCATTGATCTTAGAATCTGGACATGAGCTGTGCTTGTTTCCCAATCGAGATGCGGAGACTGGGGCGCAATTCACTTGACAATGGAGATTGCCGTCGAAATCTTGGCAAAGACCACCAAAGCTCCCGCCCGAGGAAGCGCTAACAGTCATCAACCTCATTGACATATCCCTGATGAATTCGTTACGAGGTTCAATCAACGGAAACAGCACAACACCGAAGCCTTGAGGGCTTAGGTGAGTACGTCACCGACACGCTCCACATAACCTACAAGCGCGGAAGTTGAAGACAACAATGGCGCCTAAGGCGAACTCGAAACAGCCAAAGAAAGCCAAACTACCTAAAGAGAATGTTATAGCCAATGCAAATCACCCCAACTGGCCACGATTCCACCCGCTCCTTCCCACGGGTGATCTATCTTCAAGGACTTTAGTCCATGGTCAGATAATCATAATTCCTAACTTTTGGACCCCGACTCTTTGCAGAACCTATGTCTCCTTTCTATCTACCCTACCTTTGGTTACAACCCCAGGGAAGCCCAAGAAGGGGGATGCCCTGAGAGTCAACGACCGTTATGAGATCAATGATCCAGACTTCGCTGAGAGGCTCTGGAGTTCGACCGCCCTGAAAGATCTTGTCTTGCAGGACCGCTCCAGTGGAAATGCCGATTCTATTCCAGAAGAGGAAAGCATGAAGCTGTGGGGTGGAGTCGTTGTGGGCTTAAATCCTAGGATCAGAGTCTACCGATATAGGAAGGGACAGTTCTTTGACCAACATTGTAGGTCAACAATCTAATCATGTTTGAACAACAACCGTTTCCAATGCTATCAAATACGATCTTTGGCTGTCATCGCTTTCTTGGCTTAGGTACTTATGCCGATGTGGTCATACGTTATTACATTACTTCCACCATCGCCGTGGTGGGCAGACTTCATGAGAACATTCATCCCTGCATACATCATTGGCTTATCGGCAGGATTCTTTTCAGCCTGGATTCTTGGTCAAATCCTTCTGACATCGACTGTTTTCATGGTCAATCCGTCTGAGGTATTACTCTTTTACTTGGAATATTACTATTACTTCCTCGCTCCCGGTACTGGTCCAATGGGACCCTCTCTGGCGCCCATTGTAGTTTTCATCCTACATATTCTACCCAATGCGCTTGTGGAAGTCGACACTGTTTTCTTGAGGTTTTAGTATGTCTTGCAGTGAGCCAAGCTTCAAGAAAGCAATAATTGTAGCGGTAGCTGACGTGCTGAGAGATGACGAATCCAACTCTATTACGCTCCCCACAAGTCCCCCAACACCCGCGCAAACAACCTGGACGCTATTAATCTACCTCACTTCTCCCACGACGGGCTGCATCGGCGGAGAAACGGTTTTCTATCCGGAGCATGGTCACACCAAAGTCACGACAAACAAGTCGTCTTCAGGAGTAGACCAACGGATTGAGCCGATAGTTGTGGGCTTGGAGACTGGGCTGGCGCTATTACACCGACATGGTGATCAATGTTTGCTGCACGAAGGACGCGAAGTACTCGAAGGGGAGAAATGGGTAATCAGGAGTGATCTTTGCGTAAAGCGCAACAGCATCGTGAACGGCAAGGCATTCACCTGAAGGTCAATCGATCATACAGTGACCCTGTCCTTGGTACATGTGCGATTTTCGAGGATAAACGATTGCTATTATTGGAGTATAAACTATATGGAACTGGCTTTATTGCCTGGTGACGATAGCTTCTGACGAACGCAGCGCTTCGACAATATCTTCAGGGAACGAATCCAAACACTGTACCTGATACCCAAGGGTCTCACTGACCCAAGTGGCCCGCAGTGCTGTCTACTCTTCGATCGCCTTCAGCCTCTCAAAGAGCTGCACGAAAGCTGCGGGATCCTGTGCGCCGCCGACCTCATACTTCCCCTGGATCGTGAAGTTGGGCACGCCGCTGATGTTGGCCATTTGGGCATGCATGACCTCCTCGTCGACTTCCTTGCCACCTTTGTCACTGTTCAACCACTCCCTCACCTCAGATTCTCCCAACCCAGCCTTGGCACCCGCCTCTCGGAGCACATCATGACTCGTGATGTCCTGTTCGTTCTCGAAATACGCTTTGAACAACTCCTCGACCACTCTGGTCTGAACATGGGGACTCTTGGTCTTTCCCAGCTGGATCAGACGATGGCTGTCCCGCGTATTACCAGTCTTGCCGCCGAACTTGAAGACGATCCCCACATCCTTGCCCGCGGCGTTCAGACGCTCGAAGATCATCTCCGTACGCTGCTCGCCGAACTTCTTCTGATAGTACTGACGTTTGTCGACGCCATATTTTGGCGCGGCAGGGTTGAGGTAGAACGGAAGCCAGGTGGTGGAGAAGGTGTCCTCCGTGTCTGGGTGGCGGGATTTGTACAAGGAGATGCCTCTCTCGAGTTTGTTCTTGCCGACATAGCACTGTGGACCGACGGTTAGCATCCGCTATACCAGATAGGTCACTTCTAGAGGCTCCTAGAGAGATCAACTCACCCATGGGCAGACGGTATCGGAAACGATTTCTATATCAAATTTCGTCATCCTGCTCAATGTTTGTCTGAACGCCACGATGAGATCTTGCTCAACTGTACAAGATGAAGTTCCTGATAGGCAGGGAGGTAAATTATATCGAGGCCGCCCTGTATCGTCGTCACGCCCGTTGCGGATTATCTAAACTGCCGCTTTCTTCCGCCCTCGAGTTCTCAACCCGAGGTCCATGACTACCTTACGTCATCCGGTGTGCTTACTAATCTTCGTTTCACAGAAAATTGAGATACTACTACCTTACCTGTAGAAGGCCAAGACTGATTTTTCATATCAACTGAAGAGAGCGTCAAGCACTAAGGTACCTATATGATAACCTTGGAAGGCACTTCAGCTTCGATCACTTAGTACTACCTTAGTCTCTGGTTCATTAGTGTATTCCAGATCTTACTACTTTAGGTACTTCGTACCATATATCCACATGGTTGGGAGACTTTTCTTGAAGAAGCCGCAGTGGTAATTGCGCACAGGGCCTCGTTACACCCGAGTGCCGGTATTTTGCATCTACGAAGGTACATATCGAGTTCAATCACTATTATCTCCTCATATTGACCTATCGAGGATATTCTTAGTACCTTATGCAGTACGAATACCTTATCCTCTAAGATCTCGGGAATCAAAGTATGCGAGAGCAGCTGAGACTTGCCCTCGACTGGACTTGCGTACAGCGATGCAGCCCATCGTCGGATCTCACTCATGGCTACCTTAGCGACGAAGCCGACGAGGATACTTTATTACCCGGTAAGCACGGTATCATTGTTAACGTTATCTAGTGTTTTTCAAGGATCGGCAGAACAGATCTTGCGACTAAGGGCAAAACATCCGCTGGGCTTGCTTCTACCTTCGTACCTTAGGGACGTTACCTTACCGTAAGCGGACCAGGACAGCGCGACACACCAAGCCTGACTTCAGTTAGAAAGAGATCGATCGACTTATGGATGATCGACTCATCACTCTTGATGTTGTTCTACTTCCGCTTCCATTAGACTTCCCCTTACCAATATAGGTCAATGTCCCCCTTGCCAATTCGGACGGGAATGATGCGCTCTCAAGGATTCCCAACTTTCCTGATTGGTACGCGCCGTCGACGGTCTGGCCTAATTTAGCGTGGCGTGGACGCCAGAGTTGAATTGAATTGAATGCAGAAGCGGACTTCAACCTTTCTCCCCTTAAGAATTACTTCCACTACTGTTCGTATTATTCTACCCGGATATTGCCAGCGCTTTGATGTTATTACTTCGTATCTTAATTTCATCTGGTAATAATGCGGTTATGACAACAAACTCTCTCTGCTCTGTCAACTGAACTGCGAGAGGCGAACCCAGCAGGAGTGGTTAGTCCATGTTCTGCCGCGCATAAGGTTTACGCAGGTGTCTATTGAGAGCGCAGATTTTTCCAACAAGATCACACTTTCGACCAGAGATCAACCCGATTGCTTTCCCTGTCCCTGGGTTGTGTCACTTTGCACACTCTGCATTTTTCCCCTTTTACCTTCCGCACCTGAAGGACGGACTCCAGTAAATCTATAGTCCTGTAACTACACGCTTTCGATGTCTGCCGCAGGATTGTGTTAGATCCTACCTACCGACCGAGTAGCTTTCTATCCCTAGCCTTGGCTGATTTTGCTCAAACGATTCTTTGGGCTACTTGGCTTGATGTGTTCGGTTCTCTCGCTATCTTTGATGACCGCATTTCTCGCACTTGCTCATGTGTTGTAGATATCGGCTCTTGGGACGGGCGTCCCGAAGACGTGTACGCTCACCTGCACTGACGCCTCCGTACAGCTGTCATACCAGACTTGGAACCGCCCTCTGTCCCTTTCGAGTGCTTATGGATGCTTGGCTGGCTGACCCGGACACTGTGCGTCGTGGGGTACTTGCGTTTTAGACTTCTTGCCACAAACTTCCATAGCGCCGCATGCGATTCTAGTGTGCCTGATATCAACATGGATTTCCAAATCTAGACATAACGCGACCGGTCGGCGCGACAAATCACACTAGGACGATGGCCGAGTACACCAAGACATGTGGCCATCCCTGCCGTTTATGCACGGAAACCCACGCTCCTTATGAGACAACATAGGCGGTGGGTTCTCTAGACCGCCGCATAGCCCTGAGGCTGCACCCGATGTTGACCACCGGAGTAAAGCTTGCAGGCGGGACGAGACTCGCACACAAGTCTGGACTGACGAAAGGGCGACGCACGGATGTCAGCGCTGCACAACTCAAATTTTTTATACTTTGCTGGCTTTTCTGCAGCATAGATATATTGTGGTACTTGAAGCACGAGGCCCCAAGAGGAACTTCTTCGGAGTTTGGTTCTTCACTTTCTTCTTGCCATCTGCCGTACAAGTCATTCGTTTGGGCTGGCTCCTCTATCTCGTTGTCCTTCATCTGTACCTCGCCTTTGTCGCAGACTTGTATCTGGTGAGTGTGCGGGAAGGCATACCTTTGCATCGTCATCCTCCCCGCGGTGAGAGGGATATTCACTCAAGTCGTTTGTATATCCTGAGGACTACAACTTATTTACTGTCGTTAACCAACCTATCCGAGCTACCATGAAGGCCTTCACGTCCTATTTTCACCCGGCGTCGAAGAAAAATGGAAGTTCCGCAGCACCGTCAGCGACCACTGGAACCGGTAGTGTGCGTCTGGCGACGCGGACACCAGGGCATTCGGGCAATGGCAGCCCTCTGCATTCAGGTTCTCGCCCAGCATCCATCTATCCGTCGGGAGACTTCCGGAACTCGAACCTCGAAAACATTACCGAGATCAAGAGCGATGTGATGGTGAACTGGATACATCAACAACAATTAGGGATGATGTATACTGCTGGTGACAAAGGGGAGGGCGTTGTATTGAAAAAATCTAGAGACTCATACACGTGCTGCCCGGCCCAACTCAGAGAGGAAAGAAATGGCTTGTTCGACGCTGTTCGAAGATTGAACGTCAAGGTGAGCCTGGGTTGAATCCGATACGTTCAGAGACTTGGGCTTACATTCGGTACAGGTTGCCATGACCGTCAACACCCGAGTTATCAAGCTTTTCCTCCGCCGTCAAGATCTCTCTTACGTTCCACTCCAGGATGGCCTTCGGTTGCAAATTCTCCCAGACATCACTCACCTACCACAGTGTCAAAAGCATCACTTTGCTGCGTTCATGAACGATACCGCAACTCTTATCGTCTGGGATGATGAGCCGCGAAATCTACTAAAACGAGCCGAGGACATTCAGCAGCAACTGATGGCTATGATATGGCAAGAAGATTCGCCATATCAGAATGAGAAGCAAAGCGGCAAAGAGTCGAACGGCGTGTCTGTGACGGAATTTGCGGTGGACAGCGAGCACGGCGACATGTCCCAAGAAGACCTTACCGAGAAGCCTCGGCGGATCGTACTCATACAGCCTATCCTGACAGGAATTACACTTTTCCTCATCATTGCGGCATTGGGCAGTGGCTGGCGCGAACTCGTTGTGGAGCTGGTCGTGGATAAGTCTTGGTTACGACTTGCCTTCCTCCTCGTCGTTCCTCTTCAGATCTGGCTGGGTTTGGTGAGACACTTCCCACTCTACCAGATGACGAGTGGCTAATATGGACCACAACAGTTTTTCATGCAAAGCATTGCAGGCTGTATCGCACAGTTGTTGGGACCAATCAGCCAAATGACCGAGAACACCAAATTCTACTCCGGTACCGCGCCTCGGCGGATCCGGTCTGGCGTCTTGCCTCATGTCACCATCCAATGTCCCGTATACAAAGAAGGCCTGTACTCGGTCATCGAGCCAACCGTCAAGTCTATCAAGGCTGCCATCTCCACCTACGAGATGCAGGGTGGCAGCGCCAACATCTTCGTAAATGACGACGGTATGCAGCTGATCGCTGAAGAGGATGCGCAGGCCCGGCGAGACTTCTACGATGAGCACAATATCGGCTGGGTTGCCCGCCCGAAGCACAATCCCAAACCTAACGATGGTGAAAAGGGTTTCATCCGCGCAGGAAAGTTCAAGAAGGCGTCCAACATGAATTACGCACTGGCGGTGAGCAGCAGGGTTGAAGACAAACTTGTATCCGTCGAAAGGCCAACCACATGGACTCAAGCGGATGAGTCTGTCGCCTACGGGACATGTTTGGAGCAAGTCATAACGGAAGACGAGGGTCGCACCTGGGCAGATGGCAACATTCGTCTCGGCGACTATATCCTTATCATCGACTCCGACACCCGAGTCCCTCAGGATTGCTTCCTGGACGCGGTCAGTGAAATGGAAATGTCACCCCAGGTTGCTATTATTCAGTACTCTTCTGGCGTCATGAACGTTACAGACAGCTTTTTCGAAAGGGGCATCACGTTTTTTACCAATCTGATCTACACAGCCATCTCATACGCAGTCGCCAACGGCGACGTCGCTCCTTTCGTTGGACATAACGCCGTTTTGCGCTGGTCTGCCGTACAAGACATTGCCTACACAGCAGAAGATGGAACCGAAAAGTACTGGTCAGAGGCCACGGTTTCTGAAGTAAGTTGCAGCAAGTCCTCGAAAGATGCGTGTGACTGACGTGTCCTAGGATTTCGACATGGCTCTTCGATTGCAGTGTGCCGGCTACATCATCCGTCTTGCTGCTTATACCGGCCAAGGATTCAAGGAGGGTGTCTCTCTTACTGTTTACGATGAGCTTGCCAGATGGGAGAAGTACGCTTACGGGTGCAACGAACTCATCTTTCATCCAATAGGCCAATGGATCTTCAGGGGTCCGTTCACACCACTGTTCAGGAAATTCATTGGGTCAAGCATGCCTCTACATTCCAAGATCACCATTATGGCCTACGTCGGCACATACTACGCTATCGGGTCAGCGTGGATTCTGACACTCGCAAATTATCTTCTCATCGGCTGGTACAATGGACACCTCGATCACTATTACATCGACTCATTCAAGATTTACTTCTCCATTGTTCTTGTGTTCAACGGGCTTGGGAACGTCGCGCTTGCAGTTCTAAGATATCGGATCGAGGAGAAGAGCCTCTTCAGTGCCCGTAAGCTTCACTCTATACACATCTCTTCTAATCCCATCTGCTAAACATACCGTCCAGTCTGGGAGAACTTCAAATGGATCTTACTCCTCACCGTCTTCCTCGGCGGCATTTCATTACACGTCAGCCAGGCCCTCCTCTCCCACATGTTCTCCATCAACATGACCTGGGGCGCGACGGCCAAGGAGATTGAAAACACGACCTTCTTCGAAGAGGTGCCGAAGCTGCTGAAGAAGTTCAAATTCACCTTCCTCTTCTGCATCGTCTGCAGCGCCGGCATGATCTGCCTCGCCACCATCGCCCCGCCCTTCTGGCGCATCAACTTCTTCACCGCCATCTGGCCGCTGTCGACCATCATCTTCGGCCACTTCTTCTTGCCGATCGCGCTGAACCCGAACCTTATGCTGTTTACGTGGTAGATTGGGACTTTGCATTGAGCGCATCATCCATGGCAAAGGATCTTCGAGCTTCGCTGTAACATACTTCTCGTCATTTTCAAGACCAAGGCAAGGGGAGTTTACGTCATTTCAAAATCATCATATCCAGCGATCATTACGGCTCCGAAGGCGTCACGGGTCATATAACGTACAGGGTTCTTCTTTCCGCATCATGAGCAGGGCGTTTGGCATATAGAGAGGGTGGTCAAGGTATTGCGTATCGATGGAGGTTAAATTTAGTTTTTAAATCTAATAAAACTCAATCCAATCCATCCAATCCGTCTTCCTTCCGAGCACCATAATATCGATCTGACTATACCTATACTTGATCACTACCGCACAACCAGTCATACCGTCCGCCGCCTACTAAATGCACCTTAGGCCACCAAAAACCCGAGACACGCCCCAAAAAACTCCCGACGTGGAAAAGTCGGACAGGCACGATAACGGTAACGTAGCACCATAGCTGCAAGCCACCCAACGCACTCCACCCATACATAACTACACACCTCCTGCATGTCCAAATCGGGGCCGCTGAAGGGAGAAAAAGGCCCGGAAGCTCTCCCGCTTTTGGATTCATTCTCTTGCGTGCTGGGCGGCGGACGGAAAAGGTAAGTTGTGTACCTGCAGTACGTTACAGTGCCTTGGGTATGTGGGCAGGGTGGGACGAGATGTAAGATGTGAGATGTGAGATGTGAGATGTGGTGTGGATTACGCGTCACCCCACGTGCGGCAGTTCCGGTCCGGGTTCGGAGGGGTGCTTTGTGCTGGTCGAGATGCAGGTACGGAGTACAGATACTGTACCTGATCTACCGTATCTTATGGGAGAGGCAGGGCGTGGGGTGTGTCTCGATCGGGGGGGGGGAGTTGACCGGATAGGTAGGTCTTGTCTTTGGTCGGAGGATGTCAAAGGAGGGACTTTGCCCGGGGAGGGGGTTGGGCTGCTTCCGGTGAGGAGGACGGGGTCCCGGGTTGTCGAAAGGGTAGATTGTTTGGAGCGAATAGGGGAGATTTGGATCGGGGACTTGTGGTGGGTGAGAGCGGCACTATACCTTACATAGGTAGTGTAGGCCAGGCACGGAAGCTACCCTGGTACGTAGGTAAGAGAAGCTGGTCACAGACGCTATAGGTACTGTAGCCTTCTGCACCGGAAGGGCCATGGCTTGAGAGTGACACTTGGCGATCGATGAAGGAGCCAGGAGCCAGGAAAAGCGCTGGACCTAATTCGTAGTAACAAAGAGAATAGAAGGGAGCATTTCCCCCTTCCAGAATAATAATAAGGCTAGGTACACACTAGAAACAAAACGACGAGGCCGGGCACGAAAGACTTGAAGGTTGACTACCGACATCGGGGTCGCTGGGGTCGCTGGATTCACCTAAGGGGTGAGATTGCTCCTCCCATATCCTCACTGTTGCTGTCGCCGCCTGTTCATCATTTAGGAGCCATTCAGCTTCCCGATAATCATGTCTGTATAGCTGGCTATGGATTTGTCCCAATAATACGAAGTAACGGAGGCAGCTTCTTCTTTCTCATAAGGTACCTACTGTACCACCGCAACAATCGCTAGTCAGCACCGATCCGCGCTATCCGCCCCGACCCGAGCCGGGGGCTCGTGCGGGAGCTTATCTTGATCGGGGTTCCTATATTTAGATAGCATGGCATGGCATGCTTTTCACGAGTCGTTCATTCGCCGCGTGGGAATGGATGTCCAGAATCTCGAGATCAATACACGAGAGGAGGACGATGATATTCGGAGATCGAATAGCTGGGATCAAGGTTTTTAGATTATAGTCCGGGAGATGCGACGGAGGACAGAGTGCCGGGTTGATTCTTTCTATGTCATATAGTCCTATAAGTGGGAATACTTGGGGAAAAGACAACATTCTGACCACTTTTTATTTCGATCCTGCCGTTATATCTGTGTATATATAACTAACCGAGGGAGCCATGCACCTCTAATAGATTTTGTGTGGATTTTTATTCCGCGTTGCCGAGTATCAAGTTAGTTGATCGAGATTGTTCTTCAGGCCTTGCAAATCAAGCTTCGCAGATTGGCGAGAGGTTTCGTTGTGGATTCTCCCTGGATACTTCCGATTGTGATCCAGGGGATGGTGAGGAGTTGATCACAGGTCGTGTGTCTTGGAATAGACGAAGGCGTTTCCTTTCGCGGATAAGGGGTCTATGGTGGACTATTGTTGTAGAAGTAGACTTCTGTTGCTGGCGTCATTGTCCTCTAGTCAGGAGTTAGGCGGTGAAAGGAGGTGGTATGGGGGCCATGGTGCGTCAAAGTGAACCGGTCGTGGAGGAATGACATTATCCGATACGGTATCCTGTATCAACCCTTAGTGGTCAACCGTTCCATGAGCGGACGGCCGAGAAGACGCCTGAAACGTAGATCGTCCGTGTCCGAACCAGGTAATCTGCGCGACGATATCCACCAAATAGGTTCACCACCAAGCCTCCTACCATCCACAGCCCTCACCACTCCACCCTTGCCCCACGCGAGACCAGCTCTCACTTCGCCCCACTCAACTCCCCCGATAAGTCGTATAACTCCAAGGCCCCAACAGGATCGGCACATGATACCCCTCGCCGCTCCCCCTTCTGACAAAAAACCTGACCTCCACCTCCGGCCAAAACGTCCTCCCCTCCCCAAAATACGCGCCCGTGTCGAACCGCAAACTCCACACCATCTCCGCCTCGCCGCCCTCGTGCTCGGACAGATTCTCGAAGATCTCGTCCAGCGCCGGTCCAGCTTGCGAGCCCCAGGATGTGACGCGGCCGTCGGAGTCGGTGAGGGCGGTGAAGGGCGAGGAGGGCCCAGGGGTTTGAGGAGGGTTAGGGAGACGGGGAGGTTTCGGGCGGGTTGGCCCGTGGACGTGTCGAGGACGTGGCAGGTTATGGGGTCTTTTCGGGGCGTGGTGGTTGCAGCGAGGATGGATTGCATCTTCCAATTTAATCTCGATGATGTCGAGGGTTAGAGAAGAGATAGTGTGAGGTTGCCCGCGCGGCTATCGCGATGGGGGATGGGGATGGGCTGGAACCGGTATGAGATAGAAGGTCGAGCGTAGCGCAGGTCAATTACTTCTAGAGGGCAAAGAACGTTGCTGCCTGCTTCAATATCGGTGATGATATCATATCAAAAGCTCGTATGGTCGCCGTTCTTGTAATGAACGATCATTAATAGCTTGAGGTTTCCAATCGGTGAAGCCCTTATCAGCGGGACGGCGATTGCCGCCGGTCCGCGATCGACGTCACTAACGTGAAAGCCACGTTTATACCGCCTCACAAACGAGCAAGTGTGGCTTCGTCATCCAAAACAAGCAATCCATGAAAAGAGCTTGAAAGTTGATATCTCAGAGCGAGTTAAGCGGCGGTATGTCACTTCTTTCGGAGTTCTTGCTGCGAACCTTTTAGGCCAATATGCTAACAATCGGATTGCAGTACGTCATCTTCCTGTCACTTACGAAGCTCAGAACTTGCGGCTCGACTCTTCCGACTTTACGGTTGGGAAATCTTATCCGCGTTATAGAATCGTGAATCTACGATACCCTTAGAAGATATCAAAGTCACCTGCTTTCAGAGTGACTCTCGACCATGTCCACAGCATTAGTCAACACAGACGAGGAGGAGCTCGAGCCCTCCCTGCAAAACATCCTTGACCAGAAGACTCTACGATGGATATTCGTCGGCGGCAAGGGCGGTGTTGGCAAGACAACCACTTCTTGCTCCCTGGCTATCCAGATGGCCAAGGTTCGGAGATCGGTCCTTCTCATTTCTACGGATCCGGCCCATAACCTGAGCGACGCCTTCAATCAGAAATTCGGCAAGGAGGCACGTCTTATCGAAGGATTTACTAATCTGAGCGCCATGGAGATCGACCCGAACGGGAGTATCCAAGAATTACTCAATGCGGGTGGTGATGGCGTTGACGAGGCTATGGCGGGCATGGGAGGAATGGGTAACATGATGCAGGATTTGGCGTTCAGCGTAGATTATGCCTTCTCCTTGCCCAGCTGGTTTCGATGCTGACGAGGGTCAAGATTCCCGGTGTGGACGAAGCAATGTCCTTTGCTGAAGTCCTGAAGCAAGTCAAATCACTTTCGTACGAGACCATCATCTTCGACACCGCACCCACAGGTCACACCCTCCGCTTTTTACAGTTCCCCACTGTACTCGAGAAAGCCCTTGCCAAGCTCTCCCAGCTGTCCAATCAGTTCGGTCCTATGCTCAACTCCGTCATCGGCGCCAGGGGAGGCCTTCCGCCAGGATACGGGAATCTAGACGAAGTCTTGCAGAAGATGGAATCCTTGCGTGAAACCATCGGCGAGGTGAACACGCAGTTCAAGAATGCGGATATGACGACGTTCGTATGCGTGTGTATCCCAGAGTTCTTGTCTCTCTACGAAACCGAGCGTATGATTCAGGAGCTTTCGTCGTATCAAATCGACACGCACTGCATTGTGGTGAACCAGCTCATCTTCCCAAAGAAGGACAATCCCTGCGAGCAGTGTAATGCTAGACGGATGATGCAGAAGAAGTATCTCGAGCAGATAGAGGAGCTGTATGACGAGTTCAATGTAGTGAAGATGCCGTTGTTGGTGGAAGAGGTCAGGGGAAAGGAGAGGTTGGAGAAGTAAGTTCGGCAACTTTCTGGAGCATGGGCGTGTTGGAGGCTGACTGTTACACCGTGCATAGGTTCAGCGAGATGCTTGTGCATCCATATGAGCCACCGGCGTGAGCTGGGCTGGTGTGTAGGGGTTTGGCATGTCGTTTAGACAATTTTATGATAACGAATAGACTGTTTGCCTAATTCTGCTTGGAATTGGCCTGCTGACTCTCCCGGTCTGGAAAGTGCAGTCTGGATAGTGCAGCTGACCGGCCGGGATCAACATTGAGGCCTGAGTCTCAGTGCCTGGCTGTTCAACGAAGCCTTGCTTGATCACCCCTTCCAATCTCCGAGCCTCCCAGGCAGTATAGGAATCCAGAAGTCCGGCCCTCGCGCGTCAGCTGAGCCAGGCCAACCGATGTGGACCCGTCTTACTCGCTTTGAGGTTCGTGAGGCTTTCGAGCATGGAATCCTCATACAGTTGCCCTGAGAACTACCGGCAGGGCAACCCGATCACCATTATAGTGCTACTAAGATTGGGCTAGGGTGCAGCCGCTCAGTATTTGGCAGAGCTTCAGGTTAGCCCGAGGTGATTCATACGACATCCTGTGTCTTGCAGCCCGAACCAGAAAAGGAACTGACTCGCAATCGCCCTCGACGGCTTAGTCACCTAGCGTTTGGTTACGCAGCGGCGAATCATGACCGCCGTACTACTGTAAACAGGAACGGATAAGTGCTGACTCCTTGTCCTAGGTCATGACGCGTTTGTATGGTCAGGAAAGTCGAGGCTTCACCGGCCCATTCCGTTCCTCCGTTCCTCTCTCCGGACTCCGAGTTGCGCTTACGCCCCAATATCTCTTGATTGATGATCTTATTCGAAATAGTAGCACTGATTGAAGGTCCTCCTAGAGACTGTTGTTTCAGGGTACACTTGGAGACTGAGTCAAAGATGTAAAGATCTGCACTGAACTTTGGTTTTGAAGATAGGTGTAACAATAGGAGGATTATCTGTGACGCAAGATGACGGTGGTGTACAGCTGAAATTGTTGCTCGGCGCACATGGCCTGTCCGAAACTGGTACAGAACGAAAAAGATCGCCGTCTGTGTAGCCAGTGTCCGCCTCATTTCCTGGTCTTCGGGTCAGCAGGGTCGATTGCCAAGCTATCAGTAACCCCTTTTCGCCGATCTCGAACTGCACGATATGGCCTTATACATGATCGTGATAGTGTAACTGTTAGACGTCGTGGGCAAGCCGTGTGATGTCAGCACAAAGACCTGCAGAGACGGGAATGCTATAAGTTTGATATGGAGATGGATCGTTTTGTGAACAACTCGTAGCGGGATCACCTGTAGATCAGAGCATCAGGTGCTTGCAGTGGCGACGCAAGGACGAAGGGATCGTCAAGCATTATATGTTCTTACGGTCGTACCCACTACCCTAATGCATCGACTGCGGTTACAGCCCTATTTTGTAGGTACTGTATAGTATTTTGCTTGTATAGGACCGACTTTCAAGCTCGAAGATCTTAGCGTGTTGTTCACCTTTTCAATAATATTAATGTGCTTAAGATTTAGGGGCTGGATTATTCCAGGCAACCAGTCAAGGGCCGAAGGCAAGACTCTGATATTCCAGGTACAAGCAGCACTAGCTCCAGGGGATTTCTTAGTCACCTCTGACCGCTACCGTATTCTAACCCTCTGGAGCTCCAATGGCGTACCGTTCAAGGATACACGCATGTTCTGTGCAAATTGGTAAGGTACCTTAGCTGAGCAGTCCAGTGCTGCAAACGGTGGCCAGCGACCAGTGACCAGTGAGCGTTTCGGGCACCCATGTTCATCTGTACGGGGGCGGAGAGCGGCCGTGCAGGAAAGAAAGTGAGGCGAGAAACAAGGCGACCAGCCACTAGACGACACAAGGCACTCCCGCATCCTCCTGGACAAAGGACCTGGACAGTTCGCCAATGAGCAGGAGCAAACGCAGCTCATTGACCACGGAACATGAAAGTTAGTTATAAAGACGAGATGGAAATAACAACAGAGGAGAATCCCTCCCCTCGAACATGCGGCAGCAGCAGCAGCAGCACGCACTGGCATCATCGACACGTCCCATACATTTTCTCGCCCGCAGGCACGGTAGCAGAAACCCGCACCCACATCCCACTCATCTCACTCAGACTTACGACCTTCCCAAACCCTTTGAGTTGAGCTGCAGCTCGAGCTTTTCCCTCTAGCTTTCTCAGCGTTGTTCGCCATCCCACACCCATCTCCCGACTCAATCGAGACTCTTGCTTTTCTCCCATCACCAAAAAGCAAAGAAAAAATAAACCCCCAACGTTCTAAATTAGCATACGACGAGAAGGGTTCAGCATGTCGTCCCAGCAAGAGTACTTCGTCCCCGGCTTTGGCATCTCCCGGCAAGTCATGTTCAGCCACATCCAGTTCTACCTGGGCCCCTACGCTTCCGTCCGGCCGTACTCGTACCAGGTACGTACGACCGATCTGCTGTGCCTTCCACTCCAAACTCTCACCCTCACTACCTCCCCACGCTTTTTTCCTTGGACCAAGCGGCAGTTTGCTCACTGCCTCCAGGGCCGCGAAGGATACCTGGTCACGGCCCCGGGCCAGCCATTGACCAAGGTACGTTCCTCGTCCCTCCCCACGCAATACCAAGAATACTACTCGCTCTATCTACTCTTACGTCCCAGACCCTAGCATTCGCCAGACCAAACTAACAGAAACTCCCCACCCCACAGAACCAAATCGAAGACCTACAGAACCTCTCCCGCCAGTACGAGGAACAGGCCGCTCAACGAATGAGCATGAGCGCCAGCTACGGCAGCACGAGCAGCAGCAGCAACGACTCCGAGCAGTCATACATCAACCGGCCCGTGCCCGTTACTCAGAGAGAACGGAGACGCTGGTCGCCGTCCGAGGGGTCGAGGAGAAGTCGATGAAGTTGAGGGCAAAAGGCGTATGGCTCGGTCTCGTGGATCCTTGACGGAGGTCGAGAGAGGCGGAGAGGAATGGGATCAGGGAAGGGCGGTCGTGGTGCGGGGGCGGAGGCTGGAGTGTGGTTAATTGGGCGGCTCGGTGACATGTTCTCGGCCTTGGGGATCGAACTCTCTTGAGCGGCACTCTCAAGATCATTCGAACAGGACGGGGAACGGCAGGTTTAGGCCTCACCCCCGGAGGTGGACGGGTGGTGTACTTTCTTGGAATGGGGAGATGGGGACTACGTAGCTCATCCCTCGCCCCTCAATTAGACATCTATATAATAATCAAGCAGTCAACCGATGCCACTTATACCAAAATCGTATCCATTCCTCTTTATTCGGTAAAATACCGAGTCCAACTCTCTCCCCCAACGAACTCCAACCAACGACAGCCCTTAGACCATTCGATCCAGACACGTGACGCAATATTACGGATGTGTTAACCTCCGGAATTCCGAGCTTCGGTCGGTACGTACCTCTGATGCCCCAACCCGAAAGAAGACCTCTCACAACCCTTGAGCAAAAACAGCCCACAACAGCAAAAAGGAAACATACCGCAATCACGCCAAAGACCGTAACCCACCACAAGCCACCGAAGAATAATAATCTTCCTTCAACGCCGGATCTATTTTGTTTTTCTCGTTTTCCTCTCGCGCTCAGCAAACCACCTTTCTACCCGGTTCAGCCTCATCGGATATGTACGAGCCGGCACATCTCCGAGATCTTCCGGGCTTATTTCGACTTTGCGGTGTCCAAACGGCAGGAGCACTGGCCAGGTGTGCTGAGGTGAGCTGACGGATATGTTTGTTTCGTTGTATCGTTATGCTTTGTTCGGGGTTGTGGCTCGTGGGAGAGCGTTTGGCGTTGATTGTGGATCTTGTTTCCGTCGGTCACTGCGTTTCGGAGGTCTCCTGTGGCTTGCGGTCGAGTCGGGTCGAGGGACGTTCTGTTTCGGTGGTGTTAGCTGGGCGCTTCGGCGTCTGAATGTGTAGGTGTGCGTCGATCCCGGATTCAGGGCTACGTTGCCTGACTTATTGGGTTATGTCAGTGCTCCTTCCGCGTCTGTGTGTCCCCGTGTGAGGCTCTCGTGGCTCATTGGGTATTAGTGATTGGTTGTTTGCCTTACGTTGATTGTGTGGCACGGTTGTTTGGGCGTGTGTTCGTACAAGTGTGGGCTCTAGTGGCGTACGTCTAGGTCATGAGGCATATGTTCGTGTATCATTCTGTCCGCGTCAAGTGGGGGTTTGGGCTTCTGCGTGTAGAGATGTGAGGCTATTGCGCCCTAATTCGACAAGAAGATGGTGCCTGTGTGTCGAGCCCGAGGCACGGGTTCGTGGCCTCGTGTGAAAAGTCGTTGGAGTGCGAGGTGCCGCTCGGATGGTGAGGCTGCCGTTCGTTCGCAGAAATGACCACGTTCCGGAAGACAGTATCACAGCCACAGATTGGAGATGGAGCCTGCTTCCCGGAGGCACGTTGGAACTGGGCGTCTTCTCAAAAGACTAGACCCGGGTGATGGCCAGAGGCTTGGCAGATGTGTAGAGGATGTAGACCGCCATGCAGACCTGGAGAGGTAGTCTTGCTGGGATCAAATTGCGTGGTTCTTCGCCGATATAGTAAAGGGAGTCGATGCCTTTACTCCATGCCAGCGGCCCAGAAACGGCTTCGTCACGAGCTCGTCCCTGAAACCTGCTTTTTGATGCTTTCTGGGTGTGGAGAACGGCGAAGGTAAGCCGGTAGTACCATGTAAGTAGATCTAAGACTGCTCGCCATCTGCGCCCTGCTAGTTTGAGCTAGTGCTGACGTGTGCTCCCTCCCTGTGGCCATGAAACATGTGCTCAGTGCCGCCCCATACTTCTCCGTTCCATTCCGTTCCGCTCTAGTTGGCCCGACATCATCTCATATCACAACGGTGAACTACCGGTGACGGATTTGAAGGGTATCTAGGCAAACGATCCGTACCTAGGTCTTTATTCGTCCTTGGTCGCGACCGAGAAGCTTCAGCATGAGGAAGAACCCCGACCCTGAAGTTCAGAAATCATTACACCATTGCAGACAAGACTTGCGGCTCTCAGAACAGTATGCTTATTCAAAGATCCGTAGACATACTAGCCACACTCACAATAAGGAAGGTTAATAGATGCGATCGAGGAGGACGACTGGGAATGTATCTGACAGCTTCTCTGGTCAGTGGAACACCCAATTGTGTTTTGAACCGTGACTTGTTCACATTACCTTATCTACCTTCAACAGTGTTGATATATGCATGCCCTATCCTCCAGCCGTTTCCGCATTCCCTTTTATGATGGCTACTGAGGACAAGGGTATACCGGAGTGACGAAAAGCGACTAGGATGGCATGATGAAGAGGTTGGAGTTTAGCCTATTTGTGACTATTGCCGTCGACGCAGGTCACAATGCTTGTGAGGAAATCATTCATCGAGAGGCAGCATATACCTACCTGTCACGTGTCAACGACAGCGACTATTAGCTACACCGCTGGGAACAACTTACATGGGATGTTTGGGTCAGTGCAGTTGACGTCGCCAGAGCTGTATACAGGTCTGCCAGCACTGTAGAGAGCTTTGAATACCTCAATGCGCAGCCCGAGGGAGATGGTACAATCACTAATCAGCGGAAAGGGCTGCGAATTCCATGATGTGCAGGGCTAGCATCAGCCATCCAATGCAAGTCGGCCCTCTGCGACGGGACAGGAAAGCAGCTTTGCGGATGACTTCTTGCCCGTGTTGAGCAACTGAGCAGTTGCACTATGCTTGATGTAGGGAGGTTCGAACTTGATCCAATCTTCATACCTATCAAGTTGGACCAGTCAGGCGGAGAACAAGCGATAGCATTTATGGAAGCCCTAAAGTGCGACCAATCAGCGAGTTTTCCGAACTATCGTCGAACGTCGTCCGTGGCCAAGACCTTCACAAACAGGCCCGGGTTCCGAGCAGCCATAGATTACCTAGTTTATTGACAAAGAAAAGAACATCAACCGCCAGATTCCACTCCGTTGCTCTTCCAAAGGCAACGCTCGAGGAGGAGGTTGAGTGATGCTTTGTTCACCTGTTCAACGATTGGGTTCTCACTTATGTTCGGTGAACATCTTAGAGGCACTCCAAAGCTCCTCCTGTCGACTAGAAGGGGCTTGATGAAAGACTTGCTGGTCTGACCTAACCAATTAGAGGATACTCGTGAATATCGGTAATTACCTTACCGTTGAACATCGTTGTGGCTGCTCCAAATCTCCTCCAAATCATAGCCTCGAGATCCGCCCAATTGAAATTGACAAAGGACCATCCGTTCCGAACTGACCAATGTCCACTGTTATTGAATTAGCGGAGATTGTCGATCCCTACCTTACCGATGCAGCCAAGGAGTTCTCAGTTCCCTTTCAGTCATTCTCATCAGAGATCCTATACTAACTGTGATCAACGACAGGCATCGGTAAAATTGAAGCCGGAGACGACTCTGGAATAGGCAAGCAGACAGATAGAGCGCCAGAGCTGAAGATGAGCAACCACATAACTATTTCAACCTTTGTGCAACAACGAGAAGACTTGTCCGAGATGAGCAGGCCAGAGAAGATTAGCCCTTATCGTTGGGCATCAACAGCTTCGACGTTCAATCCCCGCTATTGCTTCAACCTCAAGCGTAAGCCGAGCTTGTCTTGTGGGAGGAGCTATAGTGGGTCACTCTTCCCTGAAACAACTTTACGAGACCAACAACACAAAGTAGGGTCTCGAAATACCAAAGCACCAAACGTTCAGACTAAGAATAGATATCGGCGTATCAAGTCAAGCCTTGTCTGCTATCGGAACACACACAGAGCGCTGCCACGGTCGTCTCGATGAACCAGAATGGATAGGCTGGGCTGTCAGTATCCTCCAGATAGTGGATGCCTCGCGCATGGTCTCGAATTAGACAGGGCCATCACTTGCAGGCTATCGTGATGGCGGGTATGACTTGAACTTCAGACGGCGACAAAAATGAATGTCGATGACGAAAAAGGCCTTGGAAGTCTTCATGTCATGATTCACAAGTCCAACAGCTGACTTCTTGGAAATCACCTCCCGAGGCCAAACACAGGTCGACAGAACGGTTTTTGGCATCAGCAAAAGCCGAAGAATACCCAGAAGTGCTAGGTCTATTGATTCACCCTAGATAGTACAGAAAAAGCAAGAAGGAAATCTGTCGATATTGCATTGTCTCCGACGCAGTACTTTGAGGAAGAGAAGGAGGAAAGCTTGGCATACGCAGGCCTACAGTACCAATAATGCAACTTGGATGGAACATCTCCAGAGATGACGCAAAGAACAATACCCTTTGGCACAGGTGCGCCAATACTGCAGTATACCCAGACTGCGGGAGTCGACAGTACAGGTCGACTCAGCACAGGGCTTGAACTGCCAAAGCCCTTATCGATCGGTCTAATCGGCCCGAGTTGGTGCAGCATCTCATCGTCGCATCGACAGCGCCATGCCATAAGGATGTCGTCCCTTGAACGAAGAAGATTAGATGTCTGCACTCAGCCTCGGGGATCGAGAAAGCGTTGAGCACTGAAGAGAAATCGAGGTACGGTATTGATTATTATTGAGTATTGAGCGAGCAGATTTCCACTCACTGCTCTGCTCCTGCGTCCTTGGATTATCTCATGTCGGAGAAGGGGAACACCTCTGCTGCACAGTTGGATACCCTAGTTCCGCTTCGATAAAACGCCCGCAGGTTGTACGTTATGCACTACGAGTCCACGACTCCATCCATCATCTATGGACTCTTTTGCTCTATTGCTCTATTGCTCTTCTGCTATTCTGCTCCTTTGCTCCTTTGCGCAATACACATTGATTATCAAATAACGTTATACCTATACAATTGGCGCAAATATTGAAAGCCTGATCGGTCATAACCTGATTGTTTTTGATTCGTCCCGGCTGCTGACACATCATTATTCAGTGTGTGGAAGCGACGGGAGTCTTTCGTGTCTTACCTTACGTAAGGCAAGGGAGGAAGGTACGAAGTACAAACTTCACCTCGCCTCGCCCTCGATCAGCAAAAACTACATCATCGGTACGTAAGGCGTCCACACCACACAGTCGCACCTTTCCCCTTGACTTTTTGCGACCCTACCTTACCTCCATTATTACCTGACCTTACCTTACCTTACGCTCTGATTGATAGGATATAGAATACAAATCCAGTCTACTCTGCGTACTAAGGTAAGGAAGGATTTACTTTACCGTCACAAGGCAGGTCCCGTCAAGGGGTTTGTCCCTTCTTTTCTGTCGTCCGGGCGCTTCATTGTCATTGGGCAGATTACGACACGACCGCATCCCGCATCCCCCGGTTTTCTATTCTAAATCATCATCACATTTCGTCATCGAGGGAAATGTCCGCTGCAGTTGCCCAGAGATCCTCTCCACACATGCCACGCCCCGGCTCTAGGACCAGTTCGCCGATGGATGGTAAGAGAAATGTGGTGAAGACTGAAGGTTAGTCTGTTCGTCGCTTTACGATACCCTTACCGCCATCAATGCACAGACTTCGTCGTCTTCTCGTCGCGGCGCAAGCACGCTGGCTTGATGCTCCTACTGCGACCTCGGTATAGTCTCTCAAGGTCGTTGTCGCTGACTTTATGGATGACAAAGATACTTCGATCAAGGAATCGGCCCTCCATCCAAGCAGAGATGCCGTGAAGACACCACCACGATCAGGTACGTTAGCAGTCGACGCTCGCATCAGAACTACTGGTCAATCAGCTTGCCATGCTAACTTGATCTCGTTGTCCTCAGATCCTCCATCGAATGTAAAGCAACCGCCCGACCAGATCAATCGTAAAGACCCCAAATTCACATCCAATGCTGAAACCACCCTGCCTCTTGCTCCACCACCGCGACCCGCACCTGTTCATCAAAACACAGCAGATACTCCGGACTACTTCTCGTCACTCCACAGCAGCAGCCACTTCTCCCTCGAACCCAACCCTTTCGAACAATCCTTCGGCAATCCATCGTCTGAAACTCCCGGAAAGTCTCTATTACCATCGGTTGCGGCTCTGACCTCACCGGCGTCTCTCCTCCCTGGGGGTAACAGTTCGGCCAGTGGATATAATTGGTCCAACTCTTTAAGGTCAGGACCGTTGAGTCCTGCCATGCTGACTGGCCCCACGGGGTCAAGTGATTACTTTGACGGACATCTCCGTGGAGGGTTTCCAACACCGAACGAGTCATCATTGCGGACTGGTCTTACGCCTGGTGGTGGTGGGTCTATGTTCCCGGCGCCGAGTCCGAACTCTCAAGCCGTATTCCAGCAATTGGCCAGCGGCGGTGCCACACCCAACACGTTGGACTTTCATCGCACTGCACTTCAAGCCGCGGCGGCAAGGAAGTCAGAGCTCTACCGTCAGCTTCATCCTCCTGCGTCGCAAGAAGCCGAGCAAGTAGCCCAAACCGTAAACATGGAATCGAAACCGCAACAGCAACAAGCGCAACAGGACCCCTTTGGCCAACATGATGCCAATGATGCTGCTAACGGTCTTTTCCTCTTGGCTCAGTCTCGTGACGGGTCGCAATCGAACAACCAGTTTGCCATGCCCGCACAGCCCAATCCAGGTCATGGTATGCAGTCGAACGTATCGCATGAGACCTCGCCAAAGCTTGGAAAGCGAGCGGGTAGAAATACCAGTGGATCGTTAGGAGGCAGCATATCCGGCTCGGCGCGCGGAATCAGCGAGATGAGTGGTGACATGACCGATAGCGGTAACGAACAGGCAAAGCCCAACCCGCAAGGGAAAGGGAAGAAAGGTTCTTCAGGGAAGGGAGCACAAGCGGCCAATGGACGACGGAAGGCCGAAGATACACCCTCGAAAGCACCGGCAGCGAAGAAAGCCAAGGGCAACAACAGTAATATGCTAATAGACACGAGTATGGAAGGAATGGAATCCGATGAGGAAATGAACGTCAAAGAGGAGCAATACCACGAGAATGGAAAGAAAATGACCGACGAAGAAAAGAGGAAGAACTTCCTAGAACGAAATAGGTACCCTCAAACCCATTCGATACTGTTTGTCGCGGTTTACGAATGTACTGACACACCCTGAAGGGTCGCTGCATTGAAATGTCGACAAAGGAAGAAACAATGGCTCGCAAATCTTCAAGCCAAAGTTGAGATATTCAGCAGCGAAAATGATGCCCTGGCCGCACAAGTCACTCAGCTACGCGAAGAAATCGTCAACCTCAAGACCCTTCTTTTAGCGCACAAGGATTGCCCTGTGTCGCAGGCGCAAGGAATTAGTGGCTTGGCGATGAACAGCATCGCCGGCGATTTCAGTCATCATGCCAACCCTTACGGCATGGCGATGAAGAACAGCCAACAGGTGATGGCTGGCCAAGGGATGCAGAGAAGGTATTCATGAAGGTGATGGGTTTTGTTCTAACACACGGAGGCTAAGAAGGGACCATTCGTTGCAGGTGATCCAACCGAAGACTATGATGGTGACGACTCACGATTTTTGCTTTGGGTCGTCTCTACTAGACCGTCTGGTGGGCTTTGGCTATCCGAACAGGCTCGATCTAGGGGGGAGAACAATTGCTCCACGTCATACCCTAGAAGGCGCAAAGATGCACCAAAAGGCGTGTAAATAATGCATATAACGTTCTGGTGGCTTGCGCTGCAAACTTCCTTCTGCCCTTGTCCACTTTTGGCTTTAAACACTCGTCTCTTCTGTGTAGATATTTTGGGCATGTACAAGAATTGCATGGGAGCTGACGGGAGCGTTGAGCGGCGGTCTGTTGGTTCATGCACATCCCCGCAAAGCTAAAGCCATAGCGACCCAACTCATAACTTGTGAGGTATCAGAGTTGACCACATGCGTGATTGAGATTCGTGATCATTGGTTTTTGAATAAAGCGATCTTTACATGCTTTACATGCAAATACATCTGTTGTGACGCGAGTAGTGGATAACTGGAACAGATGCGAATCGCTTGAACCCTCGAGCTTTGGACAGTCTGGGAAGCGCTTGGAAAAAAACTACGCCAGAAGAGAACACCCGAAACAGGGCTAACACCCACGACATGACACGACACGACACGACACCCCACTTCATAAACCACTTCCAGCGAAGCCCACGATGTCCCCACAAGCCATATCCACTCCCAAGCCTCTCAACTACACCGTGGATTATTCTTGTCGTGCACGTGATACTCACACGCCGAGGCCTTGGGAGCACGGCCTTTACCTTTGCCCTTGGCCGCATCCTCCAGCAGAAGAGCAGTCAACTCGACGTGAAACTCGGGCCCCATCCAGTCCGCCACGGCGCGCCGCAGATCCGCCGACGTAACGTTGTTCGCATACATGCGAACGAGCAGCCGGAGCAAGGCGGAGTCGGTGGTCGGGTTCGCCGACACGTGGAGGATCGCCCGCCTGAACCCCTCGGTGCTCGGCGAGATGTTATCAAGGGCGTCGGCGATGAGATTTTGGAGGGTTGAGACGCGCAGGAAGTCGGCCAGGGTGTACAGCTCGACCAGCTCTTCCAGGCGCAGGCGGTCCCAGGTGCCGTTGTGGGGACGGTTCGGCGCCGTCAGCTGTTTCTGGTACAGCCAGTGACGGAAGTTTTCGAACGCCGTTTCGGAGGCGTTCGGGAGATTGAGGATGCTGTGCTCGGTGCCAGCGTTCTGGTCGGTAGGCTCTTTGGTTGTGGTCTCGCCTTTGAGACATCCTTTGTAAGTGGTCAAGAGGAGGTGCATCCTCTTCTTGATTTTCCACTGTTCGATGGCTGGGATGTCAGAGGTCATGAGTCCCTCTTTGAGGACTTTGTGTATGCGGGTGTCGCGGATGTTGCTGGCGTCCAGGTTGCCGAGGCCTTCGAGCTTTCTCAAGAGCACGTCGGCTGCCATCAACTCCTGGGGCGAATGTCAGCTTTTTAGGGCTCCTACAGAAGCCTTGAAGCCTTCTTCTTCTTGACGTACCTTGGCTCCTGCTTTATTCTTCTTGGGGAAGAGCATCTTTTGAAGTTTGTGTCTCACATAGTGGACACGCTTTCGTTGCTTCTCCTGAGCTCTTCCGGTCATCAGGTTCGCCACGTATGGTGATACACTACGAAGTAGCTCCGGGTGAACCAAGAACTGCTTCTTCGCTGGACCGACGAGGACAGGGATGAGGTTTGAGTAAAGGTTGCTGTTGATGGGTCAGCACGTGAAGGGATTCGTGCTTGGGGTCTTACCTCTTCGGACGAGATGGCGACGCGATCTCCGAGGACGCTGCCACTGCATCGTCTTCCATCACGTCTGAATCCTCACCACCTGCTGCTAGGTCCAGCAGGTAGTTGGCGAGGTGCTCACTGCCCTCGCCAGCCGCCAGGAGACTGATGTCTCTTGGCATGTTGTGCTTAATGTGACGGAAAGAAGTTGAAGTTTAGGAAGGGAAGAGAATGGTTGTATTTGGTGTTGCAGGAAGGAAGTTGAAGCTTAGGAAGGGAAGAGTATGGTTGTGCTTGATGTTGCAGAAAGGAAGTTGAAGTTTAAGAAGGGAAGAGTATGGTTGTGTTGATGTTGCAGAGAGGAAGTTGAAGTTTAAGAAAGGAAGAGAATGAGAGGTTGGCATACGCTTCAGTTACAGGTTACGCCGAGAGTTGAGTGTTACGTCCCATCAACGCAACATAACAACGCTACAGCCTAGGAACCAAGTGCGCTACGCTTCACTTTCCTAAGAGAAGCGCCAATTCTCACATTGCGGATTGTGTGGGTGTTAGGTCTAGAGCGGGACTGCTGTTACCATAGACCATTTCACTTTATTCGTTACGTATCAGTGTTGATGATGGGTTAGGGCATGGCATCTGGCGAGGCGAGCATACAATCTTGTCAGCCATTACTACCTACCTTTCGAATCTCGGAGAAGAAAACATTGTCGACCTAGACTTTGGTATGAACTACTAAGAGTTGAAGTGTTGATGTGTTGATGAAGGAGATCAAGTTCTAAAGTTCCACTGCAAGCTACAACTGTAAACACTTTCGGCAAGTTCCGAAGCCACAACACCGGCACGTCTCCCAAGAAATGAAACTTAAAAGCGCGTCGCAGCCTCTAACGCCATCTACGAACATCCACATAAACAATGCCGCCATGAGTGTCTCCCGGGCAGAGCGCATACACCAAGGGCTCATTAACCTCGTGGATAGGTTGATACCACCCGAGGAGGCCGACAACGAAGCTGAGGCGGATGAAATACACGATAATGCGCTGGACCTTGCACAACGTATTATCGAGAGGTGGACTATGCTGCACTGGCGCCTCTAGACTCGAGACTGACATTTCCTCTAGTAATACAGTCCCTCCTGTAGTTGCAGACATCAACCATGCGTCTGATCTAATCAAAAAGAGGTGTAAGTCTATCACTTGCAAAACCTTCGATAACTCGACATGGACTGCGGGGGGTTGACACTTGGCTTTCAGTACTGGTAGAGCACGCATCCCCCGATAAAGCCATCAGATATTCCAATCTCTATTCCCAATATATCAGTCAACCTGTGCTGTCTCAAAAATGGGCGATCCTCTACTTCCTCCACAAAATGTCCGACGCAGACTCGGACGAAGCGGAGCCATTAGATGGGACACTAGCACCACAACGTATCGACACACCAGGACATTCAAGAGCGGGTTCGGCACGGCCGATGAGTTCTCGGAAAGGGCAGAGTGAAGGGGGCGGCTCGTCATTGGACGATGCGTTTTCTACACCGGGGCTACCTAGGTTACCCACCTTTAGAGAAATTGGACAGAGTGAGCCACGAGGTATTCATAAAAAGGTCGGAGATCTCCAAGGAAGCGCCAAAGGACGTCAATTGAACGGCTTTGGAAGGACCGAGGATCCAAGAACCCCCACGAGGGAAAGTGGGCATCGAGGTAGTCAGACTACTGACATGCAGCTTGTAGAGGCCAACGGAGACAGCCCAGAACAGCGAGCGGAAAGTCCAGAAAAGGAGGAGGATCCCGCTAGAGAGGACTACCCTGCGAGACCGCCGGAGACTGCGCTTCTCCGAGACCTTCCTTTTACTCTCCAGGGCCTGTCCTCTACGAATCTTTCATTCAACTCCGCTTCCGTAATCACGCTTCCACCGACTCTACCGGTGCCTCTTATTTCTTTGCTCCACACATTGGCGGAGCCGTCACTGCTGTATCGGGGCCTCTCCGAGCATGTTCAGTCTTCAGAGGGCGGCCTGATTGCGCAGAGCCTCAAGGCTGCAATTGGCCAGGAACTACGGTCTTATCTTGGGCTCGTCGCTACACTTGAGGGCGAGATTAGACGGGCTCTTACGTCGCTGGGGAGCGGGGAGCCAAAGAATGGGATCGGGAAGGCTGGTGTCACGTTGAAGAGATGTGTTGTTTGGACGAGAGAAGCTACGATGGGATTACGGTTGATGAGTCTTATGGTGGAGGAATCTAAAAGTTTGTTCTCGTGGAGTACTTTCGGGTGGCAATATTTGCTGACAATCTGGTAGCAAGAAAAGGGGGCCAGCTGATATCAATGGTTCACGGGTTTTCAAGTTCACACGGCGACCCTTTCGTCGGTGCTTTTGCGGAACGCCTCCTGTCCTCTGTGACACGACCGTTTTATGACATGTTACGTCAGTGGATCTACGATGGAGAGCTGTCGGATCCCTACCAGGAGTTTTTCATTATTGAGCAAGATGCTCAAAGCACTGGCGAAGGCACAACAGACCCACGCAGGGTCGCGGCAATGAGCGTGTGGCAGGACAAATACAAACTCGACGACGACATGGTGCCGAGCATCATCACGCAAGATTTCGCGAACAAAGTATTCCTAATCGGTAAGAGTTTGAATTTCATACGCTACGGCTGTGGCGACTCGGCCTGGGTTAGGGCATACTCGAAGCAGGCGTCGAAAGAACTCCGCTACGGCGACACCGCCACCCTCGGGACTTCCATTGACGAAGCATACAAGACTACCATGGCCCGTCTCATCCATCTCATGGACCACAAGTTCAACCTCTTCGAACACCTCCGAGCCCTCAAGAAGTACATCCTCCTCGGGCAAGGTGATTTCATTGCTCTGTTGATGGAGTCGTTGGCATCGAATCTCGACGGACCGGCAAGCTCCCAGTACCGCCACAACCTGACGGCGCAGTTGGAGCACGCGGTCCGCGGTTCGAATGCGCAATATGAAAGTCCAGATACCCTTCGCCGTCTTGACGCTCGTTTGCTGGAGCTTAGCCACGGCGATATCGGCTGGGACCTGTTCACGCTCGAGTACAAGATCGATGCACCCGTGGACGTAGTCATAACGCCCTGGGCCACCACGCAATACCTGAAAGTATTCAATTTCCTCTGGCGAATAAAGCGCGTAGAGTTTGCATTAGGCAGTACCTGGCGACGGTGCATGACCGGCGCTCGAGGCGTCCTCGCCAGCGCCGACGACAAGCTGAGTCGCGACTGGAAGGTCGCGCGATGCTGCATGGCGGAAATGATCCATTTCGTCTGCCAGCTGCAATACTACATCCTGTTCGAAGTCATCGAGGCCAGTTGGGACCAGCTGCAGGTCGCCATCGGCAAACCCGACTGCACGCTCGACGGCCTGATCGAGGCCCACACCCAGTACCTGAACTCGATCACACACAAGGGTCTGCTCGGCTCCGCGAGGGCGAGCCTCACCGGCCACCGCGAGGACGACTTCATGCAGCAGCTCCACCGCATCCTCAAGCTCATGCTCGCCTACAAAGACGCCGTCGACGGTCTCTACTCCTTCTCCGTCGCGGAGTTTACGAAACGACAGGAGTTCAGCGCCAAGGTCGAGACGCGCACGGCGCAAGGGAAGTGGGGGATCACGGAGAAGGACGATGACGAGTTCGGCTCGCCCAGTCCCGCCATGATGGCCGGCGCGCGTCGAGGCCGAGGCCGAGGCCGAGCCGTCGACGGTACGGACAGCCCCCTCCCGGTGAAGGTACTGGCGCTGCTGGGAGGCGATGGCCGCGAGGATCACGTCCTGCCGGCGCTGCGACAGCGGCTCCGGGAGCTCTCGACGGATTTCACGGCGAAGGTGGACGTCTTGCTGGGCGATCTGGCGTATCAGCCGGATGTCGATATGCGCTTCTTGGGTGTGGTGATGAATTTCAATGATGTCTATCATCCGGTCAAGAGGAAGAGGAAAGAGCATAGAGGCGAGCGGGAGAAGAAGACTCCGAAGCCGGGTGGTGGTGATGGTGGTGGTGTTGGTGGCGGTGAGAGTGATGCCGGCACGACGGTCACGACGCAGAAGGGAGAACGGTAGAATTTTCTTAGTCATCTATTTGGTTCGTCGTGTCGTGCTGGAGTATGGTTAAGATGTGGCAGAGGCTGTGATGGCGCCTTAAATCACTTTGGACCTGCTTTACGGTAGGCCTGGCGCCGTGAATGCGTCCCTTAAATCATAGTGTCGTCGTCTAGGAATGGATGACACATAGCATCAGAATGAAAGTGCAATCGTTAATGTGCAACCGGATTTTCAATCGCTATTACTGCTCCCTTCACTGTCACTACTCCCTTGATCCGAGCCACCCGAATTGGAAGAGTTGCCTGAGCTCGATGATGACGACGACGCCGCCGACGACGACGACGAAGAATCGGAGCTGTCCGTTCCCTCCTCGGACTCCGAGCTCGTCTCTGAATCGGAGCTGGAACTCTCCCCACTATCATCACTGCTGCTACTACTGCTACTGCTGCTACTGCCACTGCTGCTGCTGCTCTTCTCGTCGGCCGACAATCCAGTCCTCCGTTTCCTCCTCCTCCGCGCCGTGCCGTCATTCGTCTTAAGTCTCTTCCCACTGCCGCCATCGGCCCCACCGCGATCCACACCAGGCAGCGGTCCGCGTTGCTGCCCCGGCGCCGCGTGGTCCGTCACCCGCAACGTATCCGACATGGACCAGAGGATCCGCTCGGCGCGCTTCCGCTTCAGGAACCTCAGCTGCCATTCCGGATCGAGTTCCTTGGCGAGGTCGCCCTGCTCCTCGATCTGTCCCTTTAACTGCGCTTGATAGGCCTTCAGCGCGCCGTCGTAGTATTCCTGCCGCCGCACGAAGTCCTCCATTTTTTCGTTGTGCACCGCTTCCTTGGCCTTGGCGTCTTCGTCGCGGATGTGCTCGGCTGCTTGCTTGACTCGTGTGCGCGCATCGGCGCCTTGGAGGCCTTCGATGTAGGCGGTCAGGGCCGGGTCGAGCGAGGGGGGGAGCGCGGCGATGTCGAAGAGGTGTTTGAGGATGTAGGTCTGCTTAGCTTTGTTGAATTTCCAGCTCGGTCGGGAGGTGTGGTATTGCTGCAGGTAGGTCACGGCGGGGTGAGTGGGTGTTTCGTGTTCGGCGGACGAGGTCGGTGGTACGGGCTGCTTTTCTGTATTTTGCGTGGACTTTTCCTTCTTCTTCGATTTGGGTTTCTTCACTTTCTCTGCTGTATCTGGCTCGGATATGCTCCGGGTTTCGAAGGATTGGAAGGCTTTGCCCAACCACTGTGGGTTGAACGAGGAGTCTTTGGCTATCTGTTCAGCTACCCACGCGTAAAAGAGCTGCTTCGTGCTGTCGCCGTCCTCTAGCTTGGTCTCCGGAGTGAATGCGACTGATTTTCGCTTCCGCGGAGGTGTGGCTAAAGGTATGGATGAAGCATCTGCTCCATTTGAATTACCATCCTTCACGCTGGCTTCAGGACGCTCTTTCAATGAAAGTGCAGGAGCTGGCGAGGTCTGTATCATGGCGTGTTTCGGTCTGTGTTTCTTCACAGACTCCACCTCACTGACCGCAGTCTCATCATCCGCTACTTTCCTCTTCTTCGACTTCGCTTCGTTGTTGGAGCTGTCCTCCGAGTGGATAGGAAGTTCTTTCGCAGACTTGAGCTTCAACCCTAATTTCTTCCAAGCTGGAATGTGCTGTGCTGTAAAACCGACGTTTCCTGTAATCGAGGGCATGATGTGACGTAAGACTACGAGTGGTGAAATCCCAATGGCTGTTAGATTTACAGCTGTCACGTCTCAAAATCCGTAGACCCCTTCTTTGAAGCAAGGGCAGCATGGCGGGAGATTCCGTTCGGGAAATCGTCAAGCTTGGACCAGGCAGCTTCACCTCTAGCTTCGAACGCGTAAGGTAGTGCGAATGATCACTTACATATGTCAACCAAGAAGATTATCCAGAGATAGAAACCGATCTGCTATCACTCAAAACGATCTCTACTCGATTTAGTCGCTCCTAGAATATTGACAGTCACGTTACGGTCGGCTGCAACTCACTTGAATCATCATGTCAGGTCAGTCGTCCTTTGCCCAAGCTCTATCAGGAACTGGGAGCTGATTACACTCGTCGGTTTTAGGTAGCGCGGGATATGATAGACACATCACTATCTTCTCTGATCAGGGAAGATTATACCAAGTCGGTGCGTACCCAGAGATACCGTCGTTCAAGTGCAGTGCCAGCCTTCCCTAGAGCTCCGTGACTGGAAAAAACAGAGCTCCAGCGTTTGGTGGCTCAAGTCGTCCGACAATGACTTACCGTGTGGGGGGTAAATAGAATATGCGTTTAAAGCCATCACGGCCGCCAACATCACGTCTGTCGGGGTAAGGGGCAAGAACTGCGCTGTGGTATTGTCGCAGAAGAAGGTTCCAGTAGGTTGGCTGTGGATGATGTTCGAGGGCCCAAACTCGCCCTGACAGCAGAAAATAGGACAAGCTGATCGACCCATCATCCGTGTCTCACATCTTCAGACTCTCGCCTTCCGTCGGCTGCGTGATGACCGGATCGATAGCTGACGCTCGTGCATCGGTCGATCGAGCAAGGGGAGAAGCTGCTGAATTCCGGTATAAATTTGGATACGAGATGCCATGCGACGTGCTGGCCAAGAGACTCGCCAACATCAACCAGGTGTATACGCAGAGGGTGAGCGGATGCTGGTTGGCAGGAGCACACTGAAGGGATGCTGACGGCATTAGGCGTACATGCGGCCGTTGGGAGTCGCAACCACGCTTATCTCGGTGGATTCTGAGTTCGGCCCTCAATTGTACAAATGTGATCCGGCAGGGTATTTCGTGGGTTACAAGGCAACTGCATCAGGCCCGAAACAACAAGAGGCGTTGAACCACTTGGAGAAGAAGCTGAAGAATAAGGAGCACGCCGAAGGGAGTTGGGAAGACGTTGTGGAGCTGGGAATATCAACGTTAAGTACAGTGTTGAGCGTTGACTTCAAGAAAGGCGAATTGGAAGTCGGGATTGTTGGAGGGCCACGAGCGGGCGACAAGGGTGGAATAGATCCCGGATTCCGAGCTCTAACGGAGGACGAGATCGAGGAGAGGTTGCAGGCTATCAGCGAAAAAGATTGATGTCGTGCGACAACTCAGCACATGTCGAGCAGGCGGTTCCAGCGCTCCACGCTGTAGATGGTTCCGTTTGTTTTCGTCGACATTTACTGCTGTCAGCAACTGAATCCAAAGGAAGTCCTTACACCTTCTTACTGTCCTATTAATTGACCCTACAAGCGCATGCATCTCAGCAGTACCACTCTTTACACTGCCATCACAGCCGGTGATGAGTGGATTGGTGAATGATGCATCCGCTTCTGCAGTTACGCACCAGCCCTACAATGGCTTGCAGTCACCGACGAGCCTTCTAACGTGGAAATTGCAGCCGTACGCAGGTACGAACTGATGCAGCAGTCCAGACAAATAGCACCTACCTGTACCGTTCGTACAGTCAGTATGCGCGACCCGCGAACGACCTTCGGAACTAATTTTCAGATTCAGCCAATAGGTATCATATCATATGTACTAACTTACCTGGTAGTAATTGTTTCCATCCAATAATTGCACTTGCTTTGCTGCAGCTTTTGGTTTTGTTGGAATTCCAGCTTGACGGGCTGCAGTTTTACGCTTCGTCTAAGGGAGCTTTGGTTTGTTTTGGTTGCGCTTAGGGATTTGTGGCGTGCACCCAGCTGGCTGAATGGGCGGTACTTGTGCATCGGCTGACTCTGAGCCTCCTCAGGAACTCTCCCTACTTACCACACCAGTGTTTACAGTCCAGCTTGCTTCTCCAATTCTTTTGAGCTTTCTTCTCTCAATTCTTTCCGTTGCAATGATGTTGATGAATTGCTGTGACAGCGAAACTTTGCGATTGCTGAAAGTCCAGTTATCAGCCAGCCACGCTCGGTTAATAAACCCGGCGGTCATGTCCAGAGAAAGAGACTGCTCTTGGTCGAGCATTTGGTTAAAACCCCCAAGAAGGCGTCCGAAATCATCTGAGATCGGCAGCCCCGAATGCTTGATATCCTGTGCCTTATACTTTTTGCCGTCAATTCCGAGCAGGTCCAATGGCTGATGGTTGTGAGTGTCCCCCTCCCCTTTGCCGACAAGACCTCTCGGTCGGGCGCTGCTAATGATGTGTGCAGTGAACGAGGCACGGGCGATGAGGGTCGCTGAGATAATGAACGACTTCCGTAATCTTCAGCATTATATCGCTCAAATCAAGGCCAACCCTTCGCCGGAAGAGTACTATGAAGAGGGCTACGCCATCCTCCGTCAATGCGCGGCTGACGCTCAAGCCGTCCTCACGGCGCACTACGACAGTGGTCTTTTGCAAGTGCCAACGAACAATGGCGAGTGCGAGAGACTTCAACTGCAACGGTAGGCTGTTAACGTCTTACGGATGATGATTTGACTGATCGAATGTCTTTGTAGCATCGCGCTCGATGCCAGCGCTCGGCGCTTCCAGGCTCAGCGAATCCTCCTGCGAGCGACAGCAGCCATCCGATGGGTCAATTCCAGGAATGGAATTCTCCAGGGTCAGAAGCCGCATGCCGGTCATGCTCCAGCCCTGGAAGCGACAAACAACAATCTCCGCGCAGTAAGTCCCGCCTCAGAATGCGAGAGTCGAGGCTGACCCGAGGTTGAAGGAACTCAACACCATCACGGATGAAAGAGTGGTCAGTGATTTACGCACTGCAGACTACCAAGCCGGACACTGGTTGCAGGAAGACCCGCCGCTGCACACCTTGTTGAGTTGGATCCGCTCTGCTCAGTAGGGTGACAAGCACCAACACGCCTCGTCAAAACGATCGACTCGTTGCGGTGCACGAGTGCAATGATCAACCAACTCAAGATGTGGACTATATCGATGGCCACATCCGTTTCGCATCAGATTTCCTTAATCTTTTCTTTCCACCTATACCCAGTCCTGGAGACCTAGCACAACTTTCGTAACTATCGGCGTCGTTTTTATCCTTAGCTCTCCCACAGGCTGTTGTTGAGGCGGCATTGCTCGGCGCATCTGGTCATGATCGCATTAGCAACAGGGAAGCGTCCGGTTTCTGTTTTGGGCATCGAATTGTCTGCGCGGCAAAAATTTCCTTTTTCTCCATATCTTCTCACCGAGCATATATCTGAGTATTGGCGGGTCCATACCACAAATCCCACCATCTGATTGCCCTGCAGCCAGCATGTTTACTTTATTGAAAGGCAAACGCTTTCCAAACCATCAAGAACGGGCATATCTGGACACCTATATTCGTCCGAGTCCGTTATTGATGCCGTCCGTTCCGTCAATATCAATGTCGCACTACGTTCCTTCCACGCGAGCTCGCGCGTGCACAGACTGACCCGAATCCCACCAGAGTATGTACAGATGCAAATCCGATGTCGTCCCATCATCCACTTACCTGTTTCGTCGGGCCCATCTCGCGCAAAGCACTACGAACCCATTAATCCCACATCGGCTCCACCCAGCGCCAACCTTCGATCCTGCTAGCTGCAAGCGGTACGATTGCGCACCATATCCTGGCCCACGCGAGCCTAGGTCATCCCGATCCGTCGTAACTGCCTATTTCGGACTGCAGGAGGTTCTCAGCTCTGTGTTCGCGTGAAGAGAATCTTTGTTCCGAGCGCCGGTGGTAGCGGGGCTGGGAGAGCTGAGGTACGTAAAGAGAGTTTGAGTTTGAGGCTATCGAGGGCTATTGTTCGGGCCAAAAGGATGATGGAATGGGGATGGATTCCTCACGAAGAACTTGTGACTACCTACTGTACCTAACAGATCAAGTCCGCGAGATATCCGCTTCGAGCGACGTAGAGAAGATGGATGCGGACAAGTCCGTACCGGGGCAATGAACTGTCGCTCTAGATTGAAGGTCCCTTCGCACGAGGTCCGAGATTGCACCGGTGGGGAGTGGAGGAGCCCTTTCCGTCCCTCTTAACCGAGTCCCCGCTCCGAAGGAGCTCATGCGCAGCATCATTCTCTACACAGCCTGGCATCGCCGCCGGTACAAACAGCCTCGTGTCAGAGCGCTTATCACTGCGTGTGAACCGTCCCTGGCCCATTCCGTCGCCGCAATCTCGCTTGACCGTTCCCTTACCTGCTCGTCTGGGCAGATGAGTTGAGACTCGGCCGGTTTCGAATTATTATATCTAGGGTCTCCCTCCGAGTTGTACCTGCCCTTGGGTTCCGGTCGTTGCAGCTAACATTGTAGGGTCCTCACCTCAAGTTTCTTACCACGTTCGTACAATGATCGCGACAGAGCTGCTGTATCAATGGAAGTCGGCTCGATACTATGCGGTCATGTTTTGCTTGCAAGGGACTGTGGTTTCCAGCAAGTAGTTCGCGGGGTTGGGGCTTCATGCATTCTATTGGTTGACGAGTAGTGTGGCCTGAATCGGTGACTGAAGAAGATGTCTGACTACCCTCCTTCGAGGATCTCTGTGATTTTTCCATATTCAGATTGAGGAATGTGCAATGTTTAAGTATACGTTTTTGTTAAGATAGGGCGAACGAAGACAGAAGAAATGCTAGGTAGGTACTCCTCTAATCCGGTCTCTATCGACCATAGTAACCAATAACTCTGCCTCATAACGATCGTCCGAGTCGAGAATGCTATCCTATGCATACAAGTATTCCGATTTTCAACCTCCGATACCCAATGCCGATACCAAACCATGTGTCCCCCTACCAAAGATAATAAAAAAGTCCACCCAACCCCCAATGCAGGCCTCAATCGCCGTCTCTTACCGTCCCTCCACACCCACTCTCATACACCCCCACTCAGACCCAACAACCCACTCACCCTCCCCCTAACCTCCCCCATCCCCAACCCCTTCCCCGCCGAAACCACCACCCCAACAACCTTCCCGCACCTCACGACCCTCACCCACTCCGGCGCCACCTCCCCCGCCAGCAGCACCACACACAACTCCGCCTCGGCCTTCGAGATCGGATTCCGGAGCGAGTTCTGGAGCGTCTGCACGAGCGCGGGGAGGGTGAACGAGAGCTTCTTCCCTTCCGACACCGGGCTGGCCGAGGCGGAGAGGGAAGAATACGAGGACGAGTTGGCCGACGTGCTCAGGATGTTTAGCACGGGCACCACTTCCTCAAGCCGCTGTAGCGCCGCCGTGCGATCGAGCGATGCCCGAGACGGCGGGGCGGGCAGCGTGGATTGGTGGAATTCCTTGGCGCGGATGCGGTCTCGGAGGCTGCTTTTGCGGGTTTGGGTGCAGGGGGTTTTTGGGCGGTTGCTGGTAGTGGTGTCGGGCGTGGAGAGGTGAGGGCGGGATGGGCCCTGGAAGTTAAGGATGTCTTTTTTTGTCCGGACGGCGCCTGCTTTAAGGTCCGTGAGGCGGCGCTGGCCTTTGGTGAGTGGGGAGAGGGAGTGGAGGGAGGGGCAGGTGTGCAGAGGGGCGGGAGAGAGGGTGCCTATGAAGTCGGTGATGCTCGAAGTGCCAGGTGCGTCCTTGTTCGCCCATGATTTGTAGGATACCGTAAGGTTGCGGAGGAATATGGCGTTCAGGGCCTTTTCGTCCAGTGGGCGTGCCATGAAGCCGCGGTTGGCGGAGGCGCCGCTGATTTCGATGCATAATTTGCCGTGTCCGTAGTCGGAGAGCTTGAGTGTACTAGTCGGTTGGGGGTTCGAGCACTTGTGCCCTGAAGAAGTAGACGTATCGTCCATCAGCCCGAGTATACGTCTGACATCCTCCGTCGTAACTTTTCTCTTTCCCCATGACCGCTCGATGCTGGGCGTGAGAATTCGGAGATCCACGGGCGTCCAAGACCCATGGTGGGCGTAGTGTAATGAAAGTGCTGTGAGAAATGACGAAGTGAGGTCGACCAGATCCAGGAGCTCGTTGGGGAGATCGGTGGAAGCATGACCAATAGCATTGTTGCCGATAGTTGACGACTGTGATGATAGAGGGCTAATTGATGCGTGGGCGGATAAGACTGATTCTTGTGTAGACGGTGGTGAAGAAGCTAGGTTGAGTATTCCGAGACATCCTCGAGCCCCTTTGGTAGGTGTGTCCGTGGAAGGTAGACCCGGTAGATTTTGTAGGAGGGCCTTTGATGAAGGGCTTTCTCGATCAGACTGCAGCGACGACCGTAGGATCGGACTTGCACCTCTGCACGGCGCAGAAATGGGCACATGAAGGCACGATCGTTCCTGCACTTCAATCTCGTGGACAGCGACCAGCTTCCTCTTCTTGCCGTTGCTACAGCCTGCGGACCGCTCCTCGGCGTAAGTTGCTGTTGCCACTTCATCCTCACTGTGCTCCTTCTTCACAGCATACTGTACGGATCTAGCTGCCTTAGTGACCTTCCCAAAGGCCTGGATGCTCTTCTGTTGTGCAGGAACGAAAGACGTGCGCTTGGTAGTTGTTGCTGTAATTTTGCACTTTTTGTTAGGAGGCATTACTGCCCTTTGGAGTATATTAGAGTAAGTTCAATACATGAGACCTGGTCGTCGGAAGGGTCAATGGTGTTGTGGAGGTAGTCGGGATTGTGAGGTGAAGACTCCAGAAGCAGGCGCGTCGAAGGAAGACGTGTCGCGCGTACACGAGCCGAGGCACTATCCCGATTTGGACACATTGATTGCGCTAAGTTACTGGGCCTCTCGTCGCCTCGTGATATCTTGGCAATGCTGAGGATACATGATAGCGTTACAGCTATGATACGTCTACCTTACTTACTTCGTGATGCCTAGAGGACCCTGTAATAATTCATAACAGTCTCCGCTCCAACTTGGGTCACCGTCACGAATCAACCACCTCGCCATGCAAATTTAATTCCCATAGCATAAACACATATTGCTCAAACTCTTTACAACTCGTTCAATTAGTTTTCTAGCGGAAGAACGAGCTGTTCTGTCCTTGCTGGAGAGTTGACAGAGGAGCATCAGTAGGAGGTGTTGAGAAGAGCTTCACTATGTACTATACATGGAGGACGCATATCTTTCCCACTTTCAGACCTGACAAGACAAGACAACCCAAGGAACAAGATCAACGCAGAGCCTGATGCAAACGACGACTGTGTGCCCATCACTTCCATCATGACCTATTTGCCGAATCCGAACCAGCTCGAGAGACCGTTCTTCGCCTCAACGGCCTTTCGCTCCACAGTCTTGTCGAAGTTTTCAACTGTCTCATGCAGCTCCTTGCCGGCCTCCTTTCGGGCCTGTTCCAGCTTCTTGCGCGCATCGCTCGCAAGCTTCTCGGCACTCTTTTCCGCCTCGGTGAACTTGTTGCGAGCGTAATCGACCTGTGCACGGCAAAATATCAGCTGGATATGCAATCATATCCACGATCTAAAACCGCACCTCTTGATCAATCGTAGCCCCAGCCTTCAATGCCAATTCCTCGCCTTTTCTTGTGGCTTCGTGTTCCCTGCCCGGCATCTCCCCCTTCATCTTTCTAACCAATTTATCGGCATCCTCTATCATAGGGATCAGTCTAACTCAGAATCAAACAGATGGGATCACATACTCTCCATTTGCTTCTCTGCGATCGACGGATTTCCACCAGCCGAATACAGGTAGTACCCAACCCCACCAGCGGCGGTAAGGCCGAGGTAGAGAGGAAGACGTGATCTTGTTTGAGCCATTGTGTACAGATTCACAGGGTAACGTAGGTGATATCAATAATAGCTGTGGCAGGGAGGTATATGGGATGACTGTGGTATGGTATGATAGGCGTGGTCAGAGTCTTCGCGTGCGGAGCGGAGGGATGGATCATGGAAGGCCGGCGCTAGCCACAAACTTGGCCCTCCAGCGTCTAAGTTGACGTCAGAGTTATGCGCTACCTCTGTTTCTCACGTGCAAAACTCCTCGCACATGCTTTCCCCTATATTATGAGCTCCGCCATAGACAAGCCACACTCACTTGTTGTATATCATTGGGTTTACCTAACTTAAGGCTAAGTTAGTCCTTGCGGATTAGGTAAGATATGTAGTCCATTGTCTCGAATTGGATTGTGACCTTCAAAAAGAACTGACGATTCTGATCGTCATATTTCTAATGATAGGGTAGTGAGCACTGGCAGGTCTATGTCGGGCTGCTCACCCTAACCAACCTTGCCCGCATGTTGCAACGCTGGTTGGTAGAAACGTTTGAAAGATGACTGGGACGGTAGCCAAGCTAGGTGCACTCTGGTTTACAATAAACAAGCGCCATGTCCGCCAATAGTACCACTCAGGCGTCACGATCGCAAGCAACTCCTGCTGAGTACGACCATGAGATCTCTCTCATAGATTCAACCAAGAGTGCGGGAAAAGGGAGAGCTGAAGCATCTGACAATGCGTCAAACGTGTCTGGCTCCTCGTCCCGAAAGGCGAGCGGAGTGCCTCTAAGCAGGAGACGGACCAGGGTAACCTTGAGGGAGGAGCTCGCAAGACGGAAGTACTCGAAGTGGCAGGAGGTTAGAAATGACGACCATGAGGATACGGAAACGTCGAGTGACGAAAGTCCCAACGAGTCTGCAGGAGCGGAGGTCAAAGGCGCCGAAGCAAAATCCCGAGCTCCACCTACGGGCGAAGAGCAGCCGAATAGTGCCGTACAGGCACAAAGACCACACTCTCAAAAGAAAGCCACCAAGATAGAGAAGAACAGAGGCAAACACGAGAAAGGAGCGTACGTGATCGACATTCTCTACGAAAACCAACGCGGCTTGTTCTGGTTTGGCATACCATTGTACTCGCACAAGTCACTACTGAATTTCGACCCTTCAGCATGGCAGACTGCTGCGCTCAAAGACAGCCCAGTCAATATCACCAATGCCCAAGTGCCCGATCCGAGTTGGGAGTGGACCTGGAAGTCATGGTATGTTGACATGTCCCAGGACGTCGATGAAGAGGGGTGGCAGTATTCATTTGCTTTCACTGGAGGCTCTGCCTGGCATGGGACGCACCCTTGGTTTCATTCTTTCTGCAGGAGACGGCGATGGCTGCGGAAGAGGGAGAAGAAGCACCTGAGCCGCCGTCCTGGTGCACGGGATGGTGTGAGCAAAGCAGTTGGGCTGAACGCAGATTACTTCACCATACATTCTCCCACTAGAGACTCGAGCACCGAAAGGACAGGAAATGGACAATCGCTTCATTCCCGTGGACAAGGCGACGGAACGCAGGACGAGGAAGACCCAGACGACGTCAGTGACATCACTGCACTTATGAGAGCTTTGAAAAAGGCTCCGGTGGATCGAGCGAAGGTAGCCGTGGTCAAGCGGTTCCTAATACAGGGGGGAGAGGATGTGTTTTACCTTGCAGACCGAGTAAGATACCGATTAACTTTGTTGACTTGCTTCTCAGACTAAAGATGTACAGATGCCCGACATCATGACCTCATTCCTCTTTCAGAATTCGTGCCGACAACTCCTCGCTTACCTGATTCATGCCTGTGATGCGGCGTCGGAGCATCAAGGGAAGCATTTGGGGAAAGAGACACTTGATCACGAAGTGCAGGAACGTCGGGTTAGAAGTCTTTCGAACGCAGTACGTGCTGCAGAGGAACAAGTTAAGGGTCTTGAGTATTGGAGTGATGTCAAGAACGTGGTTGGGTTAGAAGAGGGAAATGATGCCGCAGATCATCAAGAGTGTAGTCCCATCGAAAATGAGGGACCGAATGGGAAAGATGCCACAAAGGCCTCCAGGCCCGAGTTAGGGGACGTAACGGACGAGGCAGACAGACAGCGTGTTGAAGAGGACTTCAGCGAAGAATCAAAGGATGGTGAAAGGCCCGGTAAACTTGATAAAGGAAAGGAAAGGCAATAATGGTGTCATGCTACACTGAGCATCATCTGGCGCGCATAGGACACTCGGCTGACTCACTATTCATCAAGCGCTATGTGGGGTTGAGCGGGTGTCTTCACCAGAGGTGATTTGTCATTTCGAACTGTGCGCTGCACCGATATTTATCGTTACCAAGGAGGAACACTGTACATAAATATTCTCGTCAGAGGAGTTTTACGGTTGGGACTTAGGGCGGTCGACTCCTTTGGGGGAGTACACAACTTAATATCCATGAGGGCTTCAATTGTTCCAGATTCTTAACACCGCCAATCTTATGGGGATGATAGGTGAAACAGCTGACGGTGCAATCCATCATGTAAGGTAGAATCTTAAACGAGATCAACACCATAGCAGTTTCTCATATATCCTCCAGAGCCTTGAATTTTTCCAGAGGGCTCATATAATTGACTTGGATAAAGAACGCTACTAGATACGGTTAGAGCCCTTCATCGGCAAACGCCGAAGCATGCACCACGTCCTTGGCTAACAGAATTTGTAGATTTCCAGTACTGCTGTCGTCGTTCATTATGCCCTGTTCATAGCATATGTCCCTGGGAAGCCACATAGTTACAAGGAGCTCATTATCACGATCATTCCAAGGTGGTCTCCTTGCGGCTCCCAGGGACCCTCTTCTCTTCCTGTACCCTCGCTGGTTCTCATCGAGAAGCGGAATATTCGTCGCTGATGGAAAACGAGCTTTCAGACCATCTATACAACGCAAACCACCAAGCACAAGAGGAGACAATGCAGCATCCGACACCGAGACTGCTTCCTGTCGGCAAGAAAATCTGCCGATCACCATCAGGAAGAGCAAGCGACTGCGAAAGCTTCCGATAGCTCAATGGTGTTCAAGTTTGGCTACATCGGGGATCCCTATGCATGGCTCTTTTCTTGGACACTGGACCCATTGTATATTTCACGGGTACTCAGCACATCTTCAAACACGTCATTACTCGCCTACAACGTCTGCGATGAACGATGCCGTTGCCCTGTCTCAAACCTTAGCTATATCTAATACCGTGAGTGTTGATCAGGAGGCAACAGCAATTGAGGGCTCTACCACATCTAAGGAGCAGGGAAGGCCTCTCGTGCGAGTCGTACGCGCCGCAAAACGTCGACAGAAGCACCTCGCCGATAAAGCGTCGGTCAACCTGCAGTTGAAGGAGAAGAGCATCTTGTCGTTTGATTGGCGGGTGCCACTGAAACTTCTGGAGCAACACACCCAGTCTCATCAAACCCACGATGATGAAGAAGGGGAACGCATTCTGGTCCACAGAGATGTTATATCCGTGTTCGGAGGGAATGTTAGGGAAACTCTCTGGGATTTGAAGGTTCGAAGCGGATGCGAGGTGTACGTACTTGGGAAAGAAGAGGCAATTGGGTCATACCGCCGTGTTCTGCTACGCGGGTCGCCGAGCTCCATCGAATTGGCCAAAGACGTAATATGCGAAATGTTCCGTCAGGTCTCAGTTCATGTGAGAGAACCCGATGGCAGTATGCTTTTGTGTGGCGATGCAGCCAAGGAATATCAGGAGAGCGAGCCTTTGCTGGTGCATAAAGCCTGGGCCAAGAAAACGAAACTTCGTCAAGTTCGAGTCGACGAAATCCCCCGTCCCGAAGTGTGGAGCACATTGAGCTTCGCAGATTATGTGGCAGATCTCACCCAGTCCACAGTTTCTCGCTCAATGCAGCGTCATCTGTACAAAAATGCGAAACCACATGTCGTGATGGTTTCCCAAGAGGTCGTGGAACTTTTCAAAAACCCTCGATACGACGATTTCATCTCAGTCCAAGCTTTCAATGATACCTTGATCTTCTTGTACAAGCACAGCTTGATATCCACTATGCGTACATTGTTCGTACGGATGGAATCATTACGACTTCGAATGTTGCCTGAGACGTTTAATATAATGCTGCGCAGTGCCGCAGTCCAGAAAGACCTCCATCATTACACCAGTCTCCTTAGGTCGATGATACAAAGAGGGTACAAACCTACCCCGGAGTCATGGGTAGCACTGGTAATGGCAGTACCATCAAGAGCGGTACAATTGCGAATCGAATCTAGTATGCGGGAGAAGGGCCTACTTCGTTTCCCAACAGCTGTAAAAGGGATCACAATGCTCATGCTCCCTGGCGAATTGAATGGGCCTTTCAATAGCGGGCAAGACATGCCAAGCTTCATTGCCCGTATGGATGAGATATATGGTCCGTATTGGATGTCGCCGTCGTCGTTGAATCGGGTGTTAGATGTACTTGGTGAAAGAGGGTCGTTCTCACAGGCCTCGGACGCGATCAAGCTTTTCCTAGAGCGAAGCATTCGACCCAATACTGCTTCCTTGAATACTCTACTCAGTCATTGTCACCGCCAAGGTGACCTGAGCGAGGCGATTCGACTAATGCATTATAGTACCTTAGAACTCGGGGTCCTAGCCGACGACATCACTTATCACAACCTGTTCATGCTCGCGTGGAAGAGTCAGCAGTACAATGTCTGTCGCATCGTCTGGCGCCATGCTTGCATGGAGGCAGCCGTCAGCTATAGGATGCAAGAGCTAATGCTCCGAAGCCTCATGCGCAATACTCCCAGCCAGCTCAACACAATAGGTGAAATGTGGATTGTGAGTGCAGCAAAGGTCATAGCAGGAGTTGACGCCAATCCTGGGACAGTCGCCAAGTTGATTGGATGGTCGGAGACTGGCCAGCAGCGAGAGAGGCACTTGGCGCTCGCGAAGGAGGTGCTGGCTCAAGACCTTGCTACCGTGCTCAAACACCGCCCCGCTCATTCTCTAATACCACAACTCACAGAAGCTCTGACGCTGGACAGACATTGGACTTCCAAGCAATTATGGAAGGAGACCTCCACGACATGGAAGCTGGAGAATGCTATCAATGTTCCGCTTATACCCCGCTTGACATGTTAGGCTCAGGGACGTTTAGTTTCAACTTCCTCTGCACCGCCTCGAAGCTATGCTGTGCGAAGTTTCCATTGTTATATCTCGCCTTCGCAATTGGAGGCGCTTTGATGAACAGTCTGTCCCACCCGTGTTGGTCCTAAATATACACCAACCCCGGCGCGCACAGCCAAATCCGCCCGCGAAGGATGAGACACTGGGGAAGCGGGACCATACAATTGATCTGCAGTGAGGAGGCGTAGCTAGGCAGAACAGCAAAACCAACAACACCTGTCGATATACGTACCTTTTCAATGTTTATAGGCTACAACCGTCGCTCTGATAACAGTGGATATACGATTGCTGAAATCACACAGAGATAATGTTGAAGACATTGATGTTGTTGACGCTCTTGGCGCTCAGGCCACTCGTCTCGGCATTTGACCAGAAACACATCGAGCTGCTGACTAAGGCTGCCTCCTACACCTTCGATCAGATTTGCGAGTTACACAATCCTGACCCTTTCTTTGATGAGGAGGTGAGTTGATATTGCTTCAGTCGAGAATCCAGACATGGCTCCTGTTGCCCTTGTCGTATGGGCTTGAACATGTTGTCGCCGGTCTGCTAACTCCCAGTGGCTGTACAATAGAACCTCGCCGATCTCATTAACCCTTTCTCCAACGATTTATATTACTTCCTAACAACTCCCGACACATCGCAAGCTGCTCAGCACGGCGGAAGTAAACGTCATTCGGTAAGTTTGTCATACTCTTGCGAACTTCCGCCTACCCAGAATTTAGTGTGGTATATCGATTCGCCCCGAGAAGGGCGATCGGCTGCTACCAACTATCACGAACTAGCCTCTTTGTGTTGACAGCTGACTGGAGTCGTGGTGCTGGTGCAGAAAGGTCAAAACTTCCTGACGCATAATGAGAGAGACGAAGAACCGGACTGTGTGGCCCTTCAAGTGGTCGAATCACAGCTCAAAACGGTAAGGTCTATTGACAGGATAGTGTATGTACCGCGAGCTCATTCTCTTAACAGTTCTCCGAAGTGTTCCAAAACATGACCTATGCCATTGGCGAGATCTGTTACCGGCAGTGTGAATATTACGGAGCAGCCCGGGTCGCTGTCACCAAATTGCAGACAACGATGCAGCAGATGTACTTCGGTGTAGGTGGCCCTTGCACCCCTTCCCGTCGTCAGCATCGTCGTCAATATCATTACGATGCTGCACATCATTTCCATTATCTTGGAACATCACTCGTCCAACCTCTCCATCGTTCTGACTGCTGTCTGCTACAGAGTCTTGCGGGACAAGTCCGAAAGCTCGAAGCCAGGACAGGCTGTTTCTTCATCTCGGATCTGTTCCTAGTGGAGAACGAACGAGCCCTTGATTATACCTTGGTGTGGATCGAGACAATCCAGAAGATGAGAACCCCCTGTGCTGGGATGAAGGAAGCTCGCCATGCGCAGGGCAAGCCTCGCAAATCGCCGCTCGGCAAACTGTCGAGGTCGGTCTGATTTTGGACCCTCTGGACTCGAGGCTATCAGTCCGCACGGGTAGTATTCTGGGGTGCGATCGAGAAATCGAAGAAGCGTATGTTTTGGACTGAGCCATAATCTTCGTTCTCTACGTTGCGGCCTCGTACAGCAGCGTCAAATAATATATTCACTAGTCAGAGCAAGTTTGCATGGTTACATCCTTGTTTGTCCGTGCTAGCGATCATCTCTTATTCACTATTATTGCTTGCTTTGACTTGATCTGTAAAACTACCTGCCGCATCTCACCTCACCTCAACACAACAACCTCCACTCTTTCATCCTAAAACATCCACTGCACCTCCCACCACACAAGCAAGCCCATCTAAATCTCGCGCTCAGGCTCACCTTGCAGCCTATCGACTCACCGGACACAAAAATCACCACCACAATACAGCGCAACATAGCGCAACGCAGCGCAACCACACTGCTCCGCCCCTTTCACGATCCATCGACCAAACCACACCAAACCCACCAAACAGCCCACCTCAAAACCATGTCCTCCACCCAACCCCAGCTCCCCCCCTTCCTCACCCTCCCCGCCGAAATCCGGCTCAAGATCTACGCCCTCGTCCTCCCGCAATCCCTGCGCCTGCGCTTCAAACCGCACCGCCGCAACGGCAACCGGACGTGGCGCAAAAAGCAGAATCTCCACTCGCTCACGGCCAGCGGCCACAAGCGGATCTCGCTGCTCCTCACCTCGCGCCTCCTCCACCGCGAATCCGCACCGCTCTTCTACGCCGTCAACACCTTCGTGCTGGAAATTGATGGGTACAGCTTCACTGACACGTTGCGGACCCATGTGTTGGGCTACATGCGTGACGTGGAGATCGGGCCTTGGAATGTCGGGAGGTACAGTGTGTGGTACCGGAATCGCCTCGAGCGCGTCCTCGGCGGGGCGGGGAGGGTGTTTGTGGATTTGCGGCGGCTGACGGTGCGGGTTGAGGAGAAGAATTCTTTTGCGCATGGGCTCGTGCACGGGATGCTGGGTGGGTTGTTGAGGGAGGCGGGGCGAAGGCGGTTGGAGAGTGTGGTTTTGATGGGGAAGGAGGGGTTTGGCCGGAGGTGTGTGGCGGGGTTGGTGGGGACGACGTTGGGGGAGGGGTGGGTGAGAATCGGGAAGGTTTGTTGGGTGAGGGAAAAGGGTGGGAGGGGTGTGGATGGGGTGGAAGAGGGGTTGGAGGGGGGTTTGATGGATGTACAATTGTGAGGGGATGGGTGAGGGGAGGGTGAAGATGACGGATATGGTGATGGTCGATCGATCGTGTAAGGGTTTGAACGGGTGAGAGTCAGATGCAGTGGAGCTCAATTGTAGCAAAAGAGTGTGAGATTGGTACTTCTTGCGGAGGAGGAAAACAACCGCAGATACAAGAAAGTAATACTAGAAAATTGAGAAAACGTTGCAAGAGGTGCCTTAGGGACCTCTTTACTCAAATGAAACACGCACAATTTCACTCAAGGCCAGCGAAACGAAGTTCTGAATCAGAAGCAAAGACTCCAATCAACGAGCGTACCAAGGAAAAACTCCGCGAATCCGACTCCACGTCAGCGATGTGAAAACAGTATGAGAAGTGAAAATACCAGTCATGATATCGTAAGTAGGAAAGCAAAAGACCGCCTCACAATCGGCGCAAAAATGAAGCTATAAACCAAGAACGACAGAACGAGGAACAAGAAAGAGAACATCGACAGCCGAAGTAGCGATAACCAGCCAAAGGAGATACCTGCGAAGGCCCCCAGAGTCTATCCTAGCTCCACTCAGATTCCCATTCTAACCACCCAGGTCTGACCCAACCATCTAGAGACCGACTCCAAATCGCCCATCCGTCCATGAACCACAATAAATCGCTTGTCCGTCTTGGAGTATATGCCATCTCCCCAATCCCAATGCATTGGCCTGTTGATCCGACATCCCAAATAACCCACAAGAAACCGCCTGCCCATCTTCGAAAAACACCATCCTCCTAGATCCATGCATCGCCCTGTTGTCCGACATCCCAAATCGCAAGCTGTCGAATTGATCTGTATGTGTGTCTGTGTCTGTATCCGTGTCCATGTCGTCTTTAAAACGATAGGCCGTTGCTGTTGCGTTGCCGCCCCGCGATGCCGCTATAACCCAATCCGAGACCGCCCAAGAACACCATTCGCCAAACCCCCATTCCATTCGCCATTCGCCAACGCCCCACCGCAGCCTCATCGCAACCCAACCCAACCACGACGCAAGACCCCCAAAAACTCCTTCTCTTGAAAACAAACGACCCTCCCCTCTCAACCCACCCAAAAAAAAAACCGACCTTCAACAAACCCCTTCCCCTCCCCCCTCTTTTCCCCCCACTCTCACTCAAGCCGCCGCCTCGCCTCTCCTCCTCCTCTCGCCGCCCGTGGGCACCTCGACATTATGCGTGTTGCGCAGGTGCTCATACAGGTGATCGCGACGTGAGAAGCCACGCTCGGCCTTGCGGTCGCAGCGCGGGCGCGGACAGTTCCACCGCTGCCTGACCTCGTGCACCGTGTTCATGTGGCGCAGCAGGTCGGCGCGCCGCTTGAAGCGGCCGTTGGTTTCGCAGCCCGGCACGAGACAGACGAGGCCTCTGTTGGGTGGGAGGGTGCGGTCAGTGAGGTGGGGAGGAAGAGGAGGAGGAGGGACAGGCAGGCCGGGGACGAGGGGTGGAGGAGGAAGAAGAGGAAGACGTACGCGGGTGCGGTCTCGGTGGTGCTACGTTGGCTTCGCGGAGGTTCTTGTGCCGGCTGCGATCGTTGCGCTGGTTGCTGGTATGGCGCTTGGGAGGGGTATGCTGGGTCCTCGGTGGGGGCGAAGTACGCTTGCGGTGTTGGCGACGTGGTATTATAGATGGGATACCAGTCCTGCTGCTGCTCCGTGCTCCACCCATAGGAAGGGGGCGACTCGGCGTAGGAGGACATGCTCTGGGATGAGTTCGTCGCGGCCATGGCGTGACCGCCGCCACCGAATGAGGAGGGTGAGGTCGTGTATCCGTATTCGTCCATTGCGTCGTAGGCATAATCCTCTGGTGTGTATTCGTACTGTACTTGGTATCAATATCGGTATCGACGTAAAGGGTGATGGTTTACTAATGCAATAGGACTACTAACCCGGTAAGTGTACGATGACATGGTTGATCACGGCAGTGAGTGACGATAAATGTGACGGTGAGATTGGGTTCAGCAAGGGAAGGGGTATGAGGGAGCGGTAGATCCTTAGAATGGTCAGGATGATTGGATTGATTGTTATTGCATGAAAGTGGTTGAGTTCAATCTAAATATTCGAACGCGTGCATCTGTATATTGAAGGTTATATACAAGGACCAAAGCGTAGTAGTGCCGCCCGGAACGAGTTGCTTCACTTTCCCACTCGGATCTTCACACGTGCCTCTTCAGATCCAAGTGCTGCCTGAGATGATTGTCGACGTGATTCGAACATGTCATTGGTTTCCATGCGTTTTCCATGTGTTATTCATGCGGTGAGTGATATAGTAAACCGTCAAATGATTCTGCCGGCAGAATCCCTGCATAACATCCACTGGTACTGCAGAGTAGAAGCAAGAAGCTACCGCCTCACATTGAAGCCCCAGGAACCAATAAGGTTTGCGGAATTTGAGCGGTGTTGTCCCGAGCCCGATATTTTCGGTAGTTGATGGTGCAGAGAATCTAATTGGTTGCCCTGATTATCCTCAATCATTGACCATGGACCTTGTTCGCCCGGATCGGTCGGTCAGTCTTATAGTCCATGGAGGCGAATATCGTATACTCCTTTTTTGGAAGGCGTCGAGTATCTTGTTAGACTGGTTTAGACGGGACGACGACGTACTCCGCCATCGCAGGGTGGGAATCACTCCATGATCTTCGCGATGGCGCTGGAGCCTTGTACTTCCGCCTCACTTTCACATGCTACTAAGAGAGTGATTTGGTCCCTGAGTAGGAAGTTGTTCGACGGAAGTAGAGAGCGGCGAAGCACGCTCTCTCGTGACCTGTACCGACGGTAGTTCGAAAGAACCGAGTAGTAGGACGCCGGGCGTGTTGCATCAGCCTGGTCAAAATGTCACTAAGCGCTCAGCGGGTATAAGATATTAGCAGTGCGGGAAGCAATGATACAGATCGATGAAAGGATGAGCTCACCCGCGCCTTCTTCGGCCCGAGTTTGGACATCATTTCCCTCGAGGTCGGAAGGGCAATGTGACATTGTCTTGCTGAGGGTCAAGATGAAGGCAACCGGCGGGATCTTAATACCAGTATGATGTGGAGCCAGTGGATGCGTGGCAGTGTATAATTGACTGATGCGAAGCAATGAGATGCGATGCGTTGTATGATGGCAGTCGGGCGACGTTCGATTTAGCGTTGGTAGCCTTCTCAGCCTAACAGGTAAGGCTAAGACTGAGGCTCCGGCGCGGGCTAGAAGGCCCCGAGCTCTGGGTCAAACGACTACAAGCGCTAAGAAGCACAGCCCAGAGGCCTGAGCCTCACATGCCAACGACAATGACCGAGAACGTAGTATGCTATCGAGGTCTCTAAGAGAGTAGGAGTGGCAGTACACCTCACCACTAGCTTTCGAATGAGCTTAAGCGTGGTATTACTGGATAGGTCGCATTGATTTGCGTGCTCGAGCCAATTGATGCGACTGCGTTAGGTGTGACTGCGGTCCTCAGAGGTACTTTGCAACTCAGTTTTTGACTTCGCCTCCTACTGCGCAACGAGAGATATACTGACTGCATGCCCATATGATGAGGAGCGGACATTGAGAGACTAACGTTGAGGTACTACACGTACAGGATCCGTACGCGTGACTGACATGCGCAAACATGCTTGGATTGTTGGACTGGGAAGACACATTGCCGCCTAGAATATAAGGAATCTTCCAAGACCATCGCTGTGAACTATGTGAAGCGCACATTTGTATGACGAACAAGGCGCACTTGAGCCACATCTTTCCCCAGGCTGTAAGCAAACCAGGCAACATGACATTCTCGTTGTTTGGTTGCCCAATCAGCAAGCAGTCAGAAGCACTGGGAGACGCCTTGTTCATTCCCAAGCCCTACGAACACCTTTGCAGACGGTTTAAAGTGAAGAATAGTAGAAGATTGCTCCACTGGACTGACCCTTGGAGCTGCCAATCACTCCTGACCCAGATTGGTCGGCGTCTCCAGGTATCCGAACGCTGTCAGATTGGCCCAGAAGTGTGGCTGCAAGATAGCTCAAATTCGAACTTGCAAAAACGTGTATAAACGGTTAGCTCGAAGTCCTGAACGTTTATGCCTCTTGTTAGCAATCATTGGGCCGAGACTTTGCCTCATGCAGGGCGCCACTGTGTGAGCATTCGGGTTCAGATATATTAGTAACCATTTCGAAAGAATTTCACAAGAAGGCGATAAAAACGTCTAGGAACAAGAGCCATGATGCGATCAGAGCTGCCACTCTGAATATCCTTCAATTGATACGGGATATAGTGGTAGACGAACAGGACCTCTGCGGATGGTCCGCTAACTGTTCAAACACGCCTGCCGATACCTACGCCGAGTTCCGTGACCTTATGCCCCAGACGCCCGATGATCATAGATCGTCTTCCAGGAACTTGTACGCAAACTTGAATTCTGCCTTTCGACGGTTCATCCTACAAATCGACCGAGCACGTCAGTGAATGTTCCTCTCAAAATCAAAGAAAGGAAGTCCGTGGACTAAGAAACTATGCTTGTGCTGACCATGTACTCTCGTAGTCGAAAAATCTATATGTTCCCTGCTCGAACTCCTCGGTTATCGTCTTGGGCTCCTCATGGCGCTGGAACCACGTTTGGTATTGCTTGTGGAATCGCCAACTCTGGCTCTTCAGTGACTTTGCCGCCAGATATTGCTCATACGTGCCCTGACGATAGTAAAAGATGTAGAAAAGTGTGTCGGTGTCTATTCTCCCGTAGAGCTGTTGATCGTCCAGCAGATGTAAAGGTTCCTGAGGGTAATACCGAGGGGTAGAGTACCGCGTCTGGGGTTTGTAATGATACGGTTTCTCCGCGTCTGTAGAGTCGGGACGAGTGGCGTGAGATGCGTTGAGAAGTCGTTGCACAGAAGGTGAAGGAGTAGATGACACACGAGTCTTGGTTATTTCGAATGACTGTATAAGATCTTGTAGCCCAGGCGGCAGGTGGTAGATCGACTCATCCGCGTCTGGCTCGACATGTGAGTCGCCATTCGTTTGAGTAGTCTCAACTGAGACATTCTGTTTAGGCGGTACTGGTACTTTCTCGGGTTCGGCTGGGGGTTGCGGCTTTTCTGGAATCGTCGACGTGGTCGTCGATTGCACAATCTTGGTCGTCTGAGAAGGCACGGTTTCGGCCTTTTCTAATGCTGGTGTTGGCGGTATGCTACTTGCTACACTTCCCACAGCTGCAGCGCTTGAATGGCTGAGCGTTGGTGACTTCGTCTGCGCCTGACTACTCGAAGATCCGTCTGTGCTTGCTGCGATCGGGACTGCTGCTCTCTGGCCTTGCGTGTGACTGACACCCACTGGTTGCGCGGGCACAGAGTTCGGCGAGGTGGTGGCGCTACTCTTAGAAGCAGGTGCTGGTGGTAATGGAGCCAGACCGGTGCTCACATTTGCTGACGAAGGTGCCACCCCTGGTGGAGGAGGTAATGGAGCGATGCCAACGGCATTTTTGTCGCTTGCTGCAGCCGCAGCGGCGGCAGAAGCATACTTCAGCGTTTCCCCCGGCGCTCGCGTTGGTAATGGTGCTGGCTTCATGCTGTTGTTAGTGATACCGTTTGTGTTGTTCTGAAGAGGGGTGTGTAGTGTTGCAAGGGCGGGGAGGGGTGATCTGAGTTGTGTTGACGGCCTTCGAGCTGCGGCAACTGGAGGCTCTGAAATGGACGGTGGTTTTGTTTTCGCCATCCCAGTCCCAATACCTCGACCGTCAGCCGATTCTGGTAACTCGTCTTGTATGGATTGTGTATCTTGCGAGGAAACCCGGTCGTTATCGTTATTCATCCCGAACGCGCCTTCGTCCTCCTCAAGGTTTAGGTCATCGTAGAGTGTATCATCCTCCATGAACTCTACTAGCTGATTCTCTTCCACGTAATATTTTATGCTCTCTTCTAGCTGGGAGACCTGCTCCGGTTCCACGTTGCCATTCTCTAGTGACCGTAGAGTGAGTTCCAATTTCCCCTGATGCCACTTATGCCGCTCCGTGAATTTCGAAATCTCCGCCAGACGGTCTGCCTTCGTCGGGTCCTTCTTCCCTTTCTTGACAGTTGCATGCAGAGCCTCCTCTTCCGCCTCCATCGTCTCGACTTGCCTCTCGAGCTCCTCCACCATAGAAGACAGGAATTGACAGGCCTCTACTTTCTCCTTCTCTTTAGGATCTAGCTTCGCTGCAGCGGACAAGCCTTCTTTGGAATATGCCTTCGTTTTCATTTCCTTCTCGACAGCCTTGAACTTCTCCATTTGCTACATTGTTAACGTCAGCCAGTCGCCAGCCTGATCGTGAAGAGCATAATTTTCTCCCCGGCAACACGTACGGTCTCGATGGCCTTTCGTTGTTCTAACAGCGGCTTCTTGTCTTTGACTTCGTTTCCAGCTGCCCACGTCTTGATCTGATCTCGGTGCCGTTGCAGCTTCTTGATTTCCCGTTTGAGGAGATCTTCCAGCTTCTCCTTTTGCGAGGCATTTGTGGTTTGTTGTATTTTGTCGTATATCACCTCAAATGCCTGGATGCCCTCTGACACCTTCTTGAAGGTCTTGTCCATTTCCTGCTGAATCTTTCGTTGCGACATCGTGAAATCGGGCAGAGTGCAGGAACCCGGTGGTTTGGAGCAAGATGGTGTTTCGACAAACCGGCGCGTCTTCGCCCGTTTCGCGTTACTAAGTTCGATGTCGCTGGTGTGACGAGGTCCGGAGCTGCAATTCGTAGAGGGAGCTTACGAGACCATACAACCGGCAGCTTGATGGTAGGTAAGGTAACTTAAGGCAAGGTAGGTAAGGTAGTGATCGTCCTACGATAACTCGCTTCACTAACCAGAAGCGGAATTAGCGCCTCAGGGTGCAGCAGGTACGAAGTACCATACAGTAGACTTCTTCGCATGATCTTCCTGAGCAGCAGACCTCGTTGGTCTACATATAGGCTTCCACTTGAACGCCTGGTTCAGTGCGTGCATTTCGGACTGAACAGAACACCCGAGGATATTGATGCACAGTGAAAGACATACAATTCCCTGTTTTATCTGACCACAAGCGACACTCACACATGTCGACGGAGCCATGAAAGGTGGGAAGGAAGTCAACAAATATGGTTCGCCGCTGATTGTTCGAAGCCGTACTTCAACGAGTTGCGTCAGCTTCAGTCACGGTTGACAAACAGCTGGTCTCGTCAATCGGCAGGGGTGTACTTGTATTTGCCGCTGTCGCATCTGACGATACACAGAAAGAGGTGGAAGCAATGGCAGCAAAGGTCTTGAAGTTGAAGTTATGGCCCGATGAAGCTGGTGGCACGGTATCAGGATCATGTCAGAGACTGGTCTCGGCGCTTAGCTGATGATTCGCTTGCAGTGGAAACAGAGTGTACAGGATATCAAGGGTGAAGTCTTGTGTGGTTAGTAAGGCTGCTTTCACTACAGCTGTCATTGTAGCATGGTCATCAATACTCATTCATCGATGTAAGTCTCTCAGTTTACCTTACTCGCATCGACCAAGAAGGGCTCGAAGCCGGACTTCCATGGTGCTGCTGGCGGTGATAAAGCAAGAGAGTTATACGACCATTTCTATGCGAAAGTGCAAGAGATCTATGAGCCTGAGAAGGTCAAGAATGGCGTCTTTCAGGCCATGATGGAGGTTGGACTGGTGAATGATGGACCGGTAGGTGTAGACTACCGCTGTGAGGACGGCGCGGTAAACGCTCGAATAAGCATTTCAACTTTGATGCATGGCGGTCTGAAGCTGACATATTGTGAAATATTCAGGTTACTATGGAGATTCAGACGAATCCGCCAAAAGTTGAAAGTGGAAAATCAAATACGCCGAAAGAAACCGAGTCTGACTTGTACGCTGGGCTCCCACCATCGTTACTTGAGTAGTAGCATGGGCGTCATCTTAGATGGTTTTTTGAAGAATGACCCAGTCTGGATTCGATGGTACAGAACCGAAGCACCGTGAAGCTCATGTGGACCACGAAGTGAACATAGTTGACGCAATGTGTAATGGCGAAGGGTGGTATAGGCGTGCAGAGGGCGAGGAGGAGGGAGAGGGGGAGAGGGGGAGAGGGAGAGGAGGAGGAGGAGGAGGAGGAAGAGAGGAGCTTGAGGTGGGGCAGCTTTTGATGTTGGTGGGGCGTTTAGCTATGCCTATAAATAGAACAGCAATCAGACATATGGAACTTTCGTGAACCCTTACCGTCAAATTTGTCTCAGCTTCTTCCTCTCAGAAGCTTTCTAGAAGTCTTACGAGGATACGGCTTCTAGATCACCACGAAAAATACTTCTCTGTAAGGTACCAAACATTGAAATACAGCTCTCTTCACACAACTCCACAATGGCCTCCGAACACAACAGTCAGTGTTTAGTCGAAAGGCCTCAATGGCTTAGATCGAACAGGCATGGAATATGCTGACAGTAACGATAGAGCGCTCCAAGGTATTCTTCGACATCCAGATCGGGACAAGGAAAGAAGGACGGATATTCTTTGAGCTTGTATGCTTCATCACCCTCCAGTTTAATAACCCCTTGGTCGCCAATGTCTCTCGCCATTCATGCATGATTGTCAAAGGAATCTAACACCAAACGGACACCATGTAGTACAATGACGGTGAGCAAGAGTCCTGAGACAGCTTACTGTCATCGCCTAATGCCGCTCTCCAGTCGTGCCGAAAACAGCAGAGAATTTCAGAGCATTATGTACGGGGGAGAAGGGCACAGGGAAGTCCGGGAAGCCGCTGAGCTTTAAAGGTTCGTCATCAGGTTTACCACCGTTCTGTGATGCGCCTGGCTGACGGCTGCTGAGGTAGGCTCCGGCTTTCATCGAGTCATCAAACAATTCATGATACAAGGCGGCGACTTCACCGCGGGCAATGGCACTGGCGGAGAGTCAATTTATGGAGAAAAGTTCGAAGACGAGAACTTTGAGATCAAGCACGAGAAACCATTCCTGCTGTCAATGGCAAATGCTGGGCCTGGTAAGTCTATGGCGATTGTTTCTGCGCAAACGTAGCCGCTGACCACGAGAACAGGCACAAACGGCTCGCAATTCTTCGTTACTACGGTTCCCACTCCTCATCTGGACGGAAAGCATGTCGTGTTTGGAGAGGTGTTGAGTGGCAAAGGCATTGTGCGGAAGATCGAGAACCTCAAGACACAAAACGACAAGCCTACACAAGACGTCACCATAACAGGTCCGCCTCAACAACCTTCACTTCCAAACGCACAAGCTAATCACGAACCTCAGACTGCGGCCAACTGGAAGACGACGTAGATGTTACTGCACCGAAAACCGTCGACACCACCGGCGACCCATACGAAGACTACCCCGAAGACCAAGCCGAAGAACTCCCCGGCCCACAAGTCATCAAAATGGTCACGGAAATCAAAGAATTCGGCAACAAGGCGTTCAAAAACGGGGACGTACATCTTGGCCTCGAGAAATACCAGAAAGGGCTGCGCTACCTGGACGAATACTCGGAAGAGGAGAAAGACGCCGCGGCCTCCGCCCTGCGCTTCACGCTGCACTCCAACGCCGCCCTGCTGCAAGTGAAGCTGAAGAGCTTCGACGAGGCGCAGACGTCGGCCTCGCACGCGCTCGCCGTCCAGGGCGCCTCCGAGGCGGACAAGGCCAAGGCTCACTACCGTCGGGCGCTAGCGCGCGAGGGGCTGCGGGACGACGAGGCTGCCATGCGTGACTTGCAAGAGGCGGCGAAGCTGGCACCTGGTGACGCGGCCGTTGCGAAGGAACTGGCTGCGGTCAAGAAGCGGGCAGCCGATCAGGCGAAGAAGGAGAAGGCGGCGTATCAAAAGTTCTTTCAGTGATGTGTGGCTGTCATCGTTAGTAGCCGACAAATGTCTTTGCACAGCGAGGCGGATGCGACAGATTGCTCTGGCGATGAGGGAAATCTCTCGAATCTATCATAGAAGGCAGTTGCGCATATGAGCTTGGCAGCTACGTTAACACGTATTTGGCAGTGTAGCCCTAGACCGACAGAGCAAGGTAGAAACAACCCTCTCGAAATACACATTAGACCAAGTCCCCCTTGTTCAAAACACCGTGACCGTATGCAAAGACAACAAACCTTCCTGACTCATCACAACATCGCTCGAAAACTCAACCACCACCAAACAACCATCAACTCGAAAAATGCACAAGAAGAGGACAGCTCAAGTATCATGCACGAAAAACGCAACCAACGCAACCTGCCCAACGCTCGAACCGGGTGCACGCTAGATATGCAACACCCCACCGCAACCGAACCGATCGATCCATTCATCCCCCCTACAGCTATAGACAATCGAACGGTCAAAGACCCCAGTCGTCCATCACTGCTGCCACAGTCTCTCGACAAACTCCTTGCCCGGATCCCCCCTCGACGCTTCTCTCTCCTTGACCTTCCGCCTCAATCCGCCCACGAAGTCGGTAAACCGGTACTTGCCGCCGCCGTCTCTGCTAGCGGGACTCTGCGGCGGCGGCCCGACCGCTGGCCCCGCGGTGTCTAGGGATTGCACCGAGGCCGAATGTAGAGATAGCGCGGCTTCGGCCTCGGCGTTGCGTTTCTCGAACGCCCAGTTCGAAATTGATGGGGACGGCGGTTCGTTCCAAGGGCCGGACGCGGAGCCAGGCGGTGTGGTGGAGCCGTCGTTTTCGACTTCCGTTTCGTTTTGGGGTTCGTTGCCCTTGCCGCGGTTGTCGTGTGCGCCGTTCGATGATGTCGATAGGGCACCCGCGTGGTGGGTTCGGGGGAAGTAGCTCAGGCTCGTGCGACTGCTGTTTCCCGTGCTGATGGCGGGGCCGCTGGGGACGGGCGACTTGCTGCGGTCGACGGCGGTAGCGGGGGCGGCGGTCAGGGTGGTGGATTGTTCCATCAGCTCGATCAGCTCTTCCCACTTCACTTCGAGCTGACCGCTCGGTCGTTCGGCCTGCTCGGCTTTGGCGAGCGCTTCGGCGGTTTTCCTTTCGAGGCCGAGACACAGGTCGTGGAATTTGGCGAGATCGCCTTCGAAGCCTCCGTGGCTTGCTGCGACTTCTTGCATAGCGGTCAGCCACAGCGTGACGAGCGCCGCGAAGTTTTGGGCGTGATCAATCAGATATGGTAGGCTTGGGAACCCTTCGCGGCTCGTCGGCGGTAGTCTTGCGAGGATGGTGATGGGGGTGGCATAAGATGGCGGGATCGCAGACGTGGCGCGTTCCGGTGTGATGGAGCAGATGCTGTCGATGAATGTCTTGAATTCCTGGCGCGAGGACGTCAGAAATGCGTTCATAGGCTCCATCCACGGTTCTTTCGATCCGAAAGAAGCCATATTCGCGAGCCCTTGAAGGGATTTGGCGATGAGAGTCAGGGTGCGTTGCGCGCGGGGACGGGGGTGTTCTGTTGTCAATCAGCAAATTTTTCTGAGATTGGAGGTGTGACTCGCCTTTCAGCAGTCCGAAAAGCTTCGGATTCAGGACCGCCGGGCAGAAGAACCGCAGGAACAAGAAGCCGGAAACGCTACTGTAAGTGACCGTCCGCAAGAAATCACCGTACCGATCGTCCGCACATGAACGAATGTGCCGAAATATCATCCGTAACTCGGGCGGACATCGAGATGATGAATTATAGATCGACTTCCAGACATCGCTTGTTAGGATCATGAGGTTACGCCAGTTTCGGTTCAGTATATCCTGCTGCTGCACCCTGTTCGGGTCAACCTCGCAGTCGGGATCGCTCTCATCGATGTCCCTAATCTTCTCGATAAGCGTCTCCTCAAGGTATTCTTTACCAAGTCGCCTCATATGGAGATCGAGCGCTTTGGTCAACAACGAGTTGCCGCGGAACAGCAGGTTGGCCTCGACAGCAGCCGATTTACCAAGGTCGCGGAGGAGGAGCTCTCGCTCGACCCCTGATTCATAGGAATCATTCGACTGAATTCTGCGGCTATATCGGAGCCTCGTCACAGGTGTTTCCTTACTGACACCGTCAATCTCGTCTTCGGCCAAAGCCATGATCCACTCGCTCGCCTGCCCGGAAACTTGGAAGATGTTGAGTAAGATCTCAGATAATCTTTTCAAGTCGGAAGAGACCATTTGTGCGATCTGTAACGTCAGACCAGTCGAGAATGAATGTAGTAGCTCAGACATTGGCTGATATTCCTTTGACATGAGGATCACGAGCTCCTCGGCGCGAACCTTCATGAGCATCTCACCCACGGTCTCGTCCTGTTCAGTCATGATCGGCCACCACTTCTCTATTTCCTTGCCTCGCTCGAGATCATCTAATCGAAGCTCCACCATTCCGAGTATTGTGTCCAGGGAGGAGACCTCCACATCTCCGACTAGCGTCATCGGTCTAGAATCGCCTTGTCCAAGTGCGTACGGGCCGTGTGCCACGATCGTCCAATCCTTTTCTGCAAGATTTCGCGTCTTGAGCGCTATCGACGTGCTCGAGAGCACGGGCGGTAAGTCATAGAAGTTATAATCCTCCCTCCAGAAAGGATTACTTGTATCTGACTTGACTGCAGTCCTTGCCCTGACTTCACCATCAAGTAGTACCTCAGCATAGTGATCGCCCACAATGCGAACCGTTTCCATTGATGACTGATGCCGGGATAGAGACCTGGCATCACTTGATCGTCTTTCACGAGGATTTCGTAATTTGGCCTCAATGATCCGCAGCGAAAGCAGCCGTTCTACACGAAACATATTCGACGTTGAGTCCGAGTGTAATACTTGTGGTTTGTCTGGAGGTTTGACTCCACCACTCTCAAGTTGTTGTTCGGGACCGTACAGTTCTGGTATAGTAAACGCTCTTAAGAGCACAAACCACACCTCGAACAAAACTCGTGATTCCATGGACAGGTACACTGGCCGTAATATAGATACCTGGGTCGATGACGTCGTATATTGTGGATATATGGCGATACAAAACTCGTCCTCTAGAACAGATGGATCTAGGTGCTGGATCGCACACCTCGAGAGCTGTGATAGCTGAATTACTGAAACCAGGGTCACATCGCTTTCGGTGTAGAGATTGAATTGGCCATTCTCCTGAAGAGTGCAGGACACTTTCCGCCACCATTGACATATGCTCCTCTGCATCTTATATGTTGAAGCTCTCCGTGCTGAAGGTGTTCTAGTTGTAGCGGTACTGCCGAGTTTGTCCCAGTACATCATCTTGCCAACTTTGATGATAGCAGCATCTTTCGCAAGATTGATTTCTGAGTTTCGCCGCCGTTCGGCAAACCTACGCTCAGACATTACGGTAGACTGTGGCTTGGTCATCTTATTCTGCACCCCTTTTGGACGAATCGGTTGCCAACATAGAAGAGCAGCTAACCAGGAGTCGAATGTTTCTGGTACATGCGGACGAAGGTGGATACCCAGACCAGAGGAGTGGGTGGACACATCTAAATAGGTAATGCGGGATTCGGTATCGTACAATGTTCTGACCTGACATCCACGAAGATCCGGAATTAGGGTTTTGGCAAGAGAAACCTCACCCTTCGTTTGGTATATCAAGCTGCCGGACGCAACGTTGATGGCGCAGTATCCAGATACCCACGAGCTAGCGGTGGTAGTTCGAAATGAGAGTATCCCGTGCATCCTTCCGCAGGTTGTCTTCATCAGTTGAAGGATTTTGCTGGGATCAGATGTAGCAACGGCAGAGGGCAGCCAGTCCTCCATTGGAGCGTGATTCGATACTGGCGACATTGTACGAGGTGGTGATCTGAAGTTTCTCTGCCGACCGGGCTCAGAACCCTCCTCCGGGAGGGGTGGTGAAGGCAAGACTGAAGGGAATCCGATCGACGTGAGGGAGTCCTCCGCACCTCTATCGGGTGGTAGTCGCGCTGTGTTTACAGACCCTATCCGTTTTCGGGGCCTAGACATGAACGGTGACGAGTACTTGTCGCCCGGTGCGTCGTCCAGCGTCCTCGTCCGTTGCCTTGGATGGCTGCTTGGAGTGGAACTACTGCCGTTGGAGGTAGAAACGAGTTGCTGGTCTCTGGGGCGCTCGCGCAGACTCCCATGTGTTATCGAACGAGGCGATGTAGCTTTTGAAGACGAAATGAATCCTGAGTCTGAAATTGCATCGTCAGTGACTGTCCCGAACGGCGGGTCGGGGGTGACCGCCCGGATCGTCCGCTCCCTGAAGTCGTCAGGGTAGATGTGTCCATGGCGGTCCTTGGAGGATGATTTCTTGCTGGTTCGCCGCTCAACCTGGGACCTAGGCCGTTCTTGTAGACCAGATCGACGCTTGTGTCCATTGCGCTGCCCGCCTTCCATGTTATCGGCAATTTCACCTCCAAGCGATGCCGCCCAGGTAGCCAATTTCTCAACAGTACTCCAGCCTTATACGATTCCGCCCTCGATGGTCTAACTGGGCATCAGGCAGTTGTCTGTGATGCCTTGTTATCCCAATGTGGTATTCCCAGATCGTACCGCATAGGTTGTCGCATAAACCAGCGACCATTATAGGCAATGAGAGGGGACTATCGAGCGACCATCACAATCCGCTTGGGTAGGGAATCTGAATGAACAGTTAAGGCGGCTGAGTTAGGCAGCAATGCTGGTAGTGAGGACTGTTCAGAATCGGAGTGGTCAGCCAAGGCAGTCAAAAGAACTCAGGTGAATTTGTCTGCAGAGATCTCGGCTCAGTATCTCACATACACAGCAAGTCGGGAGTGGGTAAGAGGCGGCGCAATGCTTCCACTCACACTCACCAAGTGACATGCAGTAAGTGCGGAAGGCTTATCCCATCGATCATGCGTATCAGGTCCAAGGAGATTCTCAGCACCGCTTTCCCACAATTAATTGAACATACAAAGATTAAGACCTTGAGGTTCGATGGCGCATACAGTTGAGGTACCGTCTGCTCAACCCATTATTGGCATTGGTATTGGCGTTGGGCATTGGCGTTGCAGTAGCCAGAATCGGGTTTAGCGTCACCCACCGTCACCCACTATATCAAGGTCGGGCTCGGGCTATTATTATTGTTTTCCGTACGAGTGACCATCTCGGGCTCTTCAACGACTTGAATATCGAGAGTCAAGAATTCTTTAAACCTACAATGGGGTTTCGCTATGTCCTAACAGAAGTGTACTCTAACGTCGCTCATGGAATGGTTACTCCCATGGCATACATAGTACAGCATGTCCAAAACAATCTCCGGTGCAATATTGAAATAATAACCAAAGACCTACGGCAGTGATGCGCCCATTCAGCCGTCACGGATATCATTAACAAGAAAGTCCCAGCAGACGGTACAGAAGCCTAATCAGAAATGAAAGCAAATTCTAGAAGTAACTTAGTACCGGAACAATTCAAACCATTGCCAGATGGTCTTGACACAGATCCACCTGCGCACGAAACCCCCCAATGCATCACCTGAAAGAGTGGTCGTTGTTGGCATCATCTCCACCAATTGCGGTCATCGGTTGACTTCTGGCTCCGCCCAAATCTCCACTTCCTGTTTTTCGCAACGCTTGCCGCATCGTTTCGATCGTGAGCTCACCACCGACCGGCGGACTGTGAGCGGATAGCGGGCTGGCCGGACCACGTCCGCCTCGACTCGACGACGTTTCGAGCCCCTGGAAGGAGGCTGAACCACTGGTAGGAGGCGAATTACTCCGACCGTGGGATGAGACTGGGGAACGCAAAGGTGATGGGGACCGATTCGGCGCTGACAGTGGTGGGCCAGTGGACGACATATCTGCAAGATGAACCGAGTCTCGAATGCTTCCGTGCTCGGCATGCTCAGAATGGACGACGTCGGCGAATGATATGAAGCTCAGCCGTCGGACGTCGTTAGAATCCAATGCACCATAATTCGATGCATTATCGTCATGATCGGTATGGGTAACATAGTCATCGTGCGAGGATATACCGGCGATCTCGTTACTGCTACTTCCTGTAACAGTCATCGACGCGGGCTGATGAGCGGAATGCATGATGATCTCCACATGATCAGGGTCAAGATGGTTATCCGTAATGGCTAGCGAGGACGCCTCCAAGACCGGTGGTATATGATTTTCCGTCGTAATGTGCGCTGGAATCGCAGGCGAAGCTTGTGCGACGAGTCCGTCTTCCTGCACGTCCCGCTCAAAAATCTGCGAAGATGCAGGAGAGGCTAGGTGAGGAGATGATGAATACAGGTGGCGACCTGGAGAAGACGGTATGCCATAAGGATGGTTGATACGCTGTGGAGAAGAGGATACTGGCATGATGTTTGAGGATGGCAACGGAGAGGTGGGTCGGCCCGTAGTAACTGGAACCACTCCCACAACTGCCGCGGACGCCGGTGCTGCTTCGCTCTTCTTCTTCGACTTCTCATCTTCCTTCTTCTTTCCCAGACCCCAAAACCTCCTCTTGCCAATCTTGGTAGCAGTGTCTGGTTTCTCGCTCCCGCTGTGAGCGCCATCATCCACGCTCCCCTCGGTACTCACCGATTTCGATGGCACCTGAGCAGCCTCCGAGAAACCTTCACCGAGGAGTGGCACGGAAGATATGCGGGGACTGGGCGCGTTGCCAACGCCTCTGTGGATATCGCTCTGTAGGGCTGCCATTGTGGGTACGCTTCTTGGTGCGGACAAGTCTAATGCGAGTGAGGAATAGAGAGTCAAGCAGACTCTTTATATTCTATCGTGCGGGATCAGCACTGCGACTTATATGTTTGATCGCCAAGCTGGATGCAATTGAACTGTTGCGTTGCCAACAGTTGATCTAAAGTGACCAAAACAGTATGTACTGTAACCGCCACGTACCTGATAGAGGACCTTGCTGGATTCTTAGTTCGAGGCGGAGGGGCGCAGCGCTGGCAGCTTTGCTAAACTCCGCACATGACGGTAGAGCAAGTGGAAACGGCAGCGAAGCACGACAGTGAGCACGTCTTGTGTGATTTGGCGATCTGTGCCCACGTAACAAGCGGAGCAAGGGCGGTACAGGCGTGGCTCAGCTAAGTCCGGCGTGTCTTTTACCTAGGTAAGGTATTTGTATCTCGCATTCTTTCCAACTTGCCTGGCTGTACCTACCCTACCCTCCCTTACCTCGACTGAACATGTAAGGCAGTTCCCTGTTATCCAAGTGAGAATAACTTACCTACCGTAACTTTGACTTGCCAGGCCAAGGCATCTAAGGTAAGTTTGTAGATGTGGACCATCGTCATTGTCATCTGACCGACTCCCGTCTCGTTTAACGGGTCCCCGAACGCTAAGCTTCAAATGGATTAGGTCAGGGAATGAGAAACGACAGTTCGAATTTCAAACTGAAACTGATATATCTGGGGATCAAGGTAGTTATTCTGGCACCGCAAGCTCAGGCTAACTGAAGCAATACCCGATCTGCTCTCGATGTCGATATACAGGCACCGATGAATCCTCTCATCCTTAGACCATCAATCGCAGTCTCATCTTTCCCTGTACCATGTCTATTGAGAACGAGCGTCGGTTCTCGAAGACATGAGTCCTCCTTCCGCCGAACCAAGCAGCGATTACGAGTCAAACCGGATCCTTCCTTTGCATCTTCCGATAGCTACACTCAAGACCACATCATCTTCAATCCTCCTTCTTCAGCTCCCTCAGTATATCACACGCCCTCCAAATTTCTTCCGCCGAATGACCGACGACGGCAGCTCATCGCCGACATACCCGGTCATGCGCCTTTATCACAAACCTCCAAGCTGCCGCCACCTGTTCGGAAACCTTATGAAAAACAATATCACCTGACAGCAGCAGACATGGAGGAGATGCGAAGGCTGAGACGCGAGGATCCGGACATATGGACGAGGGACAAATTGGCCAAGAAGTTCGATTGCTCGAACCTGTTTGTTGGAATTGTTTGCCAGGCTAGTCTGGAGCGGAAGGAGGCACAACAGCAGATTCTTGAAGCTGTGAAGTTGAAATGGGGCCGAAGGCGGCGCGTTGCTAGGGAAGATAGGGTGAAGAGGCGGGAGCTATGGGGAAGAGACGCATGAGGTTCGTTGCAAGCTGTCATGTCCAGGCCCGGGGCCATGGCGGCAGGTGCTTGAAGATACTGAGCATGAGGTAGTCTGGGCATAGAGGATGAGCAGACACGGCGATTCAGCTGTTCGCTGGATTCGACTCGAATACATTTCGATGTCTTTCCTTCCAGGGGCTTGTTGCAGATATCCCATCATGCACAGCGCGTCACTGTATCATGTTGTCGTTTCCTTCTACCTGGAGACGTCTATCATCTGGCACTTCCGCCTGGCTTGGAGCCTGTGCTGCGTGCTTCGATGAGCCCCTGTACAAAATATAAAATTTACAAAGTAGTAGACAACTTTTCAGTGCTTAAATTTTTTCCGCTGGAGTAGACTGTACAGATAGAGTTATAAGGTACTCCCTTTCACAACACTCGAAAGTGAGCGCCTTTGCCCCTTGGGGCAGCTGCTTTATGTACTCGGCTCCATTTTCAGTACACCGTCACGAACCACTGCCATTCAATGCACCACGGCGTGTCGCTCCACAACTTCTCCATCTTAACCTCGAAACCTTCATCACTGCTCACCTTGCTCTCTCGCTCGGTCGTACAACTACCGTTGCGGAGTCGCCAGTACAGGAACCCAGGATCAAGGTATCTATCAGTACAGGGTCGCAATACCGGAATTACAACCATGGCGCCATCGTTAGATTCGTACTTCAAACAGTACGGAACCGCAGTTGTCAAAGCACTTTGCACAATAGGCTTACAAGTTTATCATTAGGGTGGATACCTTGTCAGGTTCCTTTATCGAGCGTTAGTGTCCTATTTGCTTCTGAAGCAGGTATCCCGCCAACAGGCAATACAGGGCTGCGTGCGGCTGTTGCTATACCTTCTGTTTCTGCAGACGAGGAGAGGAGACAAGATGTTTTCAAGGTAAGCATGCTGGAAACAGGGTATGTCTGGAGCAGTAGAATACTGACGAACACTGAGATGGGTCAATTTCTGGCCTCGGAGCTCGAAGGTCTGGGCGCCGAAGTTCACCAACGACCACTTGGAAAGCAACCAGGCAAAGAGCACCTGGAGCTTCCACCGGTGGTCATCGCACGGTACGGGAATGATAAGAACAAGAGAACTATATTGGTTTACGGACACTACGATGTTCAGCCTGCACTGAAAGACGACGGATGGGCGACGGAGCCGTTTGAGCTCACAGTTGACGACAAGGGAAGAATGTACGGACGAGGTTCGACCGATGATAAGGGGCCCGTCTTAGGCTGGCTCAATGTCATTGAGGCGCATCAGAAAGCTGGCGTTGACTTTCCTGTCAATCTGCTCATGTGCTTCGAAGGGATGGAAGAATACGGGTCCGAAGGACTGGATGACTTTATCGAGGCAGAGAGTAAGAAGTTCTTCAAAGACGCAGATGCGGTATGTATATCCGACAATTACTGGCTTGGCACGGAGAAGCCATGTCTGACATATGGACTCCGTGGATGCAATTATTACTCGATTACTATCTCCGGACCAGGCCAAGATCTCCATAGCGGTGTTTTCGGCGGCACAGCGCATGAGCCAATGACGGATCTGGTAAAAGTGCTTGGGACCTTGGTAGACACTGGTGGAAAGATTCGGGTCTCTGGGCTCAACGACCTGGTAGCGCCCATGAGTGAAGAGGAAATGGCGCTCTACGGAGACATCAGCTATACAATGGACAACCTATACGAGTCGCTTGGAAGTAAGACAGCCATATACGACGACAAAGAGAAGACTCTCATGGCGCGTTGGCGGTACCCATCCCTTTCCGTTCATGGCATAGAAGGTGCATTCTCCGCTCCAGGAGCCAAGACGGTCATCCCCGCCAAGGTCATCGGGAAGTTTTCCATCCGTACCGTGCCCAACATGGAAATCGAAGAAGTCAACAAGCTAGTCTACCAATACGTCAAGGAAGAATTCGCGAAGCTGAAGAGCAAGAACACAATGGACGTAAGTTTGCAACACGGCGGCAAATGGTGGGCCGCGAGCCCGAAGAACTGGAACTTCGCCGCCGCCAGTAAGGCCGTGGAGCGAGTGTTTGGTGTCAAGCCTGACTTTACAAGGGAGGGTGGCAGGTATGCAGTTTCTGAGAATTTCGGCTATCGCAGCGATACTAACTACTCACAGTATACCGGTCACAATCACATTCGAGCAAGCAACGGGAAAGAAGGTCCTCCTCCTGCCGATGGGGAGCTCGACGGACGCGGCACATTCCATCAACGAAAAGCTCGACAGGAGGAACTACATTGAAGGGATCAAGCTGTTAGGCGCATACCTGCACTATATCGCAGAGGAACCAATGTCAGACTGATTTAAGCATCCACGACAGTATGACACCGGTAGGCTGTCAATATATTCCATGATATCTCAGTTGATCTCCCTTTTACTTTCCATCATTTACTATCCTGACTTTCACCGGAACGTCAGCAACACCAACCGTTCCTAAAAGGCATCCGACCATGCCCATCTCCACCCACCTCACAACAACTCCCCTCACGCGGACCTTTCACCTTCCTTGATTTCATACACCGCCGCCTGATTCCCCTCCGTATCCGCAAACACCGCATGCCACCCATGATTCCCCTCCATCTCCTTTTTCTCTTGACAATCCTCCCGCCCGCCTTCTCGATCTTCTACAGCAGCCCTCAAACGTCAGTCTTTGCGTCCTCAGTCGCATTCTCACCCTCACCCTCACCCCCACCAAGATCCTCTCCCACATCCACATCCACATCCCCGTCCACCAAAACCCACAACACCAAACAAACCAAAAGTCACAGAAGTCAAAACCCACACACCTCAAGCGTCTCCTCAACCCTCGCAACCCGAAAAAACGTCTTCATCCCCCCCGCAGCCGCACTCTTCCCCCCGTCGGCACCAGCGAGGCGCCGCTCCACGGCCTCACGCTGCGCACCGTCTTCGACGAGCGTGATGCCACCGTTCGTTTTGCATTCGGGGTAGGCGAACATGGCAGTTTGTGAGCGGGGTAGTCGGTGGTGGCGGGCTGAAAGGTCCAGGAGAAGACGGTCGTGTAGAAGGTTTTCGCTGTTGGGGTGGGGACGAAGGGGGTCAGGGGTTCGGTTGGCCTGTGAAAGAGAGCGGGGGGGGGGGAAGGGTTAGGGTGGGAGGGAGAGTGGGGTGGAGGGCGAAGGGTGATGGAAAGGGGACGTACCCCTTTCGACGTCCAGGGCCGGGATCTCGAGCCAGACGGGCGAGCCGAGGGGCGGCGGAGTGCACGATTGAGCCATTGGGGCGGCGTGGTATTGACTGGGCAACGGGGGTTGCGATGGGAAGGCGATGTATGAGACGAAGGAAGGTCACAGAGTGGGCTAAATTTGAGGTCTTTCCGAGTCGGACGAGCACAGCAGTCAAGAAGATGATGCACGGAGAGCGAGAGAGTGGTTTATATACCCTTCCCTTCCCCTCCCTGCGCCCCCTTCGACCAAAACCTCACACCACTACCCCCGCCAGCAAACGGCTGAGAGAGACCTCACTCCCCTGGCCCCTCAAAACCTAGCCTCGTGTTCGCCCGAATCCCCACATCATCACGCCCTGACCTCTCCCAACACATCTCCTCTCCATCTCAAACCTGCAAAGTAGCAGCCAGGTAGGTCACCGCCCTGCAACCCAGCCCCGCAATCGAACAACTCATCTTAGTGACGATCCCATTGCGCCAATTTCCGAACGCGCCGTTCACACCAGCGCGCCGTCACGGTCACGAACACGAGCTATCGTGGGCACGCGATATCAGGTGAGGGGCGCTCTTGGCAACGCCCTTCGCTAGTGTGGTAAGTTTCTCGCGACACGATCCGGTTCGGCGTGCGTGCGTGCGGGAGGGTTGGCGCTAGAGTAGGTAGGGTTAGGTGTGCTACTTTGGAGATGGAGGGGAAGAGGCATGACTCATAAAGCTAAGGGTGAATGGGGATTCGTCGACGGTACGAGGACGTGGGAGGGGGTTTTGAAGGGGAGGAAAGGTACCGTAGGTAAGAAAATTACCTCAAGTGCTTGGAATGGTGAAAGACGGGATGGTGGGTGGCGATCGGGGTACTTTCAATGCTTGATGCATGACTTGGTACTCGCCCCTGGGGCCTACCGTACACGTATCACAAGTCCGGATGAATGCGATCCACATTTGAAAGAGGTCACTCATAAAGAGAAACTATAGAGAGCTTTTGCATACCGAAACTGCCCTAAATCCGGACACCGTCTTTAACACGGTGTTGAGAGAAGGAACCGATCAGTGATTGGGACAGAGAAACTCCGTTGGACCAAAAAGCACCGCGGGTGGCCATCCAGCTCGCCTACATGCACCCCAAACTCCATAATTGAAAGTCCAAACTCCACCGCCGGTCCGTTAGTGAGCTCCTGAGATCTCATTCTCATCCGAAAAGGGACTCGGGTCGCGCTTGAATGACCCCACACTCCCTACACTGCCCAAGCCCCCATGTCTCGGTTCCCGACTTGCTTTCCTTGTCGCCTCCTCGATGACCTGGCTCAGGCTTCCTTTCTTGTTGTGCCCGGATGCACCGGCGTTGACTCTTGCGGGGTTCCGTTCTGGCGGAGTGAAGCCGCTCGAGCTGGGAAAGGCAGACTGTTTGACGGCGGGTGAGTCTTCGATCTCGGTGAATGCCTGAGACATGGCCCGGTTGTGGCCCATCGGACTCTTCCCCGGGTTTGCCTTTGGTCCTTCGTCCTCGGACGAGGCATCTTCGAATATCGATGCTCCGGCGTTGGACTGAGGTGTGCGTGCTTTAGGGGAACTTCCTGTAGTGAAACTTCTGTCGGCTTTGGCGTTCACGAGTGTGATGGCGCTTCCACCTGAAGACTCATTACGAGTGGACAGCTTGCCCTGAGACGATGTCATCCTCACGTTGACTGGCCTTGCTATGCCTGCTCTTGCAATAATAGGGCCATTACTGCTGCCGAGACCCCCGAGCTGTGCGTGTCTTTCGAAGTCGATAGCGGGCACGGGTGGTGCCGATCCATCTGGAGACTCGATGGGCGTCGTGGTGCCGCTCGACTTGACACTTACTACGGCAGCTTTGCCGCGAACGATTGTTTGTGCAGGAGAGGGACTGATGATGGCGTTATTGCGGTAAATGGTGGTTGCCACACTGCTCCTTGCCAGGCTCGGCGTTATGCTTTGTCGAGCGATACTACTTCGACCGTCCGAGTCGGTCACACCCGAGTAAGTCGAGTCCCGAAAATCTCCAGGCATGAAGAAGTGTTGATCCTGGCCAAACTGAGCGGTGGATGCGCTCAGCGAGGGACTTGAACCGTATGGTAGAGGCGGTACAGGAGGGATTAGAAGTCCCGGAGTGGTCGGTGGCGACCGGTTAGTCACACCTGGTATGTATGCGATTCGAATCACGTCCGAGGCTCGAGTGAGAACTGTAGAAGCGATAGACCCAACGGTATGGGTAGATTCCCTGGCATTTCGTTGCATCATGAACCTGTCGTCTCCCTTTTCCCCACTGGCTTCGCCCTCCGGCCACTCGCCGTCGTCGTACGCTTGCCGGCGAGACTTGATGCAGAATCTCCAGACCAGCCATGTAGCAAGAGCAATGACCACAAGACCACCAATCACGCCTCCAGCGATAACGCCGGGAGTCGACGAATTATGCCCAGAAGAAGGTGAGGACGTCGAAGCGTCTTGACCGACAGTGCTTATCTTGACGCACGAGGTCGAGGGGCATGCGTCACATGAAGCGGTTGAGAGGTAGCACTTTTCATCCGAAGCGCAGACGGGACAGATTGGACTGACGTTATCACATTGGAGACATCTTCGACGAAGTGCACGCAATGAAAACGCACCATCTAGAATAATACTATCAGCTTGTTGGAGAGGATGTCATGGTCAAATTTTACTTACTAGACCTTGCGGAATCCATGTTCAATAGGTGGAGCAAGACGCAAGCACAGCCAGCCTCACCCGTTGATCAGGATATTGTTTCTCGCAGTAAAGCCCGGATCCTTCAGCCCTACCGAGAACACTGCCAAGATGTAGTCTAGAAAGGTAACGCCGTTGAGATCAAGTTTCGAAGCGATAATTGTGGATTGATCCGTGTGGAAAAGATGAATACAAGTCTGCGGACGGACTTGGATTACTGAGTCGCGGATGCGGGTTCGATGTCAAACAAAGGATGTCGTTATTGACCCAGGTCTCGACTCGCACCAATTCGCTGGGAGGTTGACGGCCGAAGAACGATTGAACGAGCGACAAGGGAATCGCTGCTATTTCATGACCAGATGGTGCTCAGCGACAGGTCGCTCAAGGCTTGAACTCGCGGCGTCGGGTGTTGACCGAAAGGATGCTGTACGTCGGGTCCTCGACGTAACACGGGCGCACACACTTTGCTTTCAAAGAGCGGAGAGAAAAGGTCAAAGCGGAGGCGTTGGAGTTACATGAGGTGTGAGAAAGGTTGAGGCTTCCGGTAAACCCAAATACTCTCAGTGAAAAGAAAAGGTGGTTGAGGCGGCTAAACTGGAATGATCCTGATCCTCATCTCCTCTTCATGCGCAGTGGTAGGGAAGGCTGAGGCAGCGTGAGGTCTTCTGTACCTGCCAAGACGCCTTATGTAAGGTACCTAAGGTAGCCTTATGATAAGGTACCTTACGGATTGGGTAAGGTACGTAGGTACCGGTAAGTTACTTGTAGTTCGTAACTTGTCACCAGAATTGAGGTACCTACGGTATTTTACCGTGGAAAATGATAAGACTGGTAAAGTTACAAAGTACCTCCGTAGTGCGCCTCCAGTTCCACAGATCAAGCGGCACTGGATATATCCACCCAATCCAATCATCACTGCGAGGATTCAGCGCCGCTTTGTCAAAGGGATCTGGAGATCAAAGCGTATATAGAAATAGAACAGTACCAGTACCTTTTCCACGTGTATGGAGTAGCAGAGATGACAAAGACTCATCCAGCTGTGCACCAAGATGATGCAGAAGTGCGATCAATTCCCTTTCTTACAAGGTTCTATGCTGCTTTTCCATGCCTTTGCTTTCTTTCAACTTCTCATTTCGGACAGCATCTGATTTGGATTCCGCCATTTCTCTGTTCTTGCGTTGACCATCGCCTCTGTCATTGCTCCTTTCGACTTTCTCTGTCAGTCTGGCCCTGTGCTTCCATCAGCTTCTGCGAGGGCTTTGCGCTTGAGAGCCAACTCTTTGCTGTTGGTGAATGTGCAGGTTTGATGCCTGTGCGGCTGACTGCAAGATATTTATCTGGGCCCACAGTTGGGTCTTTCCCCATAATGTGCTGTACCTTCCCTCACCAGCTCCATCATTTCCTGCATGAGTTCCGAAAGCGGTCAGATTATCTCAGCGCCGCATGTCACAAGGTGTGCTCCCATTCCAGCTGCAGTAGGAACGACATGTCGACTTGAAAGTGCTCTGGACCACAGTCAAGGCCAGCAGCTGCAGTAATTTCAGCTCCAATAGCATATATTTTATGTTGTCGCAGCGAAAACGCTCATATTTGAAAAAGGGGCCTGGCTGGTCGATCCGCCCGCACTAGTCCGACAGGGCCTTCCCTCTGAGGATCCACATGCCTTCACTGGTGTGCCGGGAAATCAGAAATTTAAGTTCGAATCAATTTCTGTTTTATCCGCATGGTCAAGTCGAAGTGGAAGTTGATGAAACGCAAGGTATTTGTTTAGTAAGATTGAGATGAATGACCGATCCTTGGACTTGCTCATCGCAGATAGCCGTAGTCTGTCACGTCCGAAAACCCCCCCAACTTCCCACGCCAGTAAACCGTCGCTGTCACGCCCCTATCGCCTACAACGAAACCAGCAACGTAGAGCCAGAACCCAAGGAGGACCTGCCACATCACCCCTGACCCGCAACACCGACCGCAGCCTTCAACTCCGTCTTCCTATTCTCCCTCCAAGCCTTATGTAACCCCTCGATCTTCCCCCCCAAACACATCACAGTGCCCGGCTCCAACAGCACCACCCCCCTCGCCACCACCACATCCCTCAACGCCATCTTACACCCAATACTCATCCCCACCCCCACACCCTGCACTCTCTCCAACTCGATCGCGTACGCCCTCGTCCCCCTCGCATCCTGCACCAACAACTTATGCGGCCCACCACCCGACCCCACGCTCCCCTCTCCCCCACCACCACCACCATCTGCCCCTTCCGCGCCGTCCTCGCCTGCCACGACGCGGATAATCTCCCGCCCCTTCGTGCCCTCCCCCCTCTCCAGCGCCTCAATGGCCTCCACCTGCTCCCACCGACTCCGCCCCATATCCTCGAGGCCCAGCACCTGCACCGCGATCGGACCGCGCAGACGTCGCTCACGGACGTTGGGGTCGTAAATCTCGGGAGGGAAGCAGAGGCTGGGCTGGGAGGTGTCGAGCGAGGTCGTGATGTCGGAGGCGAGCAGGCGGAAGAGGGCCGTTTGTTTGAGGGCTGCGAGGGGGGTGGTGGGTTTTTGGGTCGTGAGGAAGGTGCGGAGCCATTGAGGGGAGGGGTGTAGGGATTTGCTTTGTGAGATGTGCGTGGTGAGTTGGGGGAGGAGGGTGCTTGGTTGGGACGACATGGGGTGGTGGTGCGGGTTGGGGGATGAGGTGCTATGTTGTGGTGAGGCGTTGACTTCTAAACAACCTGTTGACTGAGAAGAGATGTTGGTCCAAAGAGGGATATCATCATATAGTGTCAGTAAGATTTCAAAGGTAGGGAATCAATCTTGGGTTTCTCATCTCCGTAGCTGTCAAAACACAAATTGAAAGCGTTTGAAGCTTTGACCGACCTATGCAGTACCTAGCGCGATCTCGGTCCGACCCGCAAACCTTATATTTCCAGCCCTATCGATCGACCTTCATGCAAACCTTGCCCCTTCTGTCCCACTGTACATTACCTATCTCTCCCACGTCGCCACACCTCCACACCCGATCCTCTCCCTTCGGAAGAAATAATGTCAACAATCACGTCGCCCCGTCCCTCGACCCCGTCCCTCCAAACACCGAGCTCCTCCCGCCGCACCTCCACCGACACCACCCGCTCCCGCGGCGTCTCACCGGCTGGCCGCCCTCTGCAACCACACCAGCGACGCGGTAACCGCGCCGCATTGCGAGATTACTATGGCTTGAAAGCTGGTCCTGCTGCTGCAGCTGGGTCGACGATTCCTCCAAGGCTATCCGAGCCTTCGTTTGACGATGCGGAGGTTAAGGAGAGCGAGTTGGACAGGGAAGGATTTGATGCGGAGAAGTATGTGGCGGATGTGTTGGGGAGGGAAGGGCTGGAGGGAGTACTGAGGGTTGAGGCGGGGTTGATTGGTGGTGAGTGGTTATGCTGTGTGACTGGATGAGAAGAATATATGTTGGGCTCAGGGCTGATTCGAATGTTGATGGGGTTAGAGATCAGAGGTCTAGATGGTGAGCGGAAAGCATTGGTATATGACAACTACTCGAAACTGATCACTGCAACGGATACAATACATAAAGTAAGAGCGCTACTCTTGTCATGTCAGGTGCTGTCATACTGATGTTGTGATCGTAGATGCGTATGAATATGGATCCTCTGACTCCTACGACTTCCACTCTCTCGCCCGCCATCTCTAATATCGCGGAAAAAGCGGCTTCCTTGTCCAAATCTTTACAGGAGCGGACCATAGTGTCGCAGGGAACTGGGGTCCCTGCATCATCCACAGCTGATCCGAAGAGCAAACAGAGACAATTGGTGAGATGGGTTCTAGGAGCTCCTCAGAGACTGAACGCTATGCTTCAGGAGGGCAAAAGAGAAGAGGCGGAGAGACAATGGAAGGAGGTCTCCCAGCTGCTGGATAGATGGAAAGGTGTTGACGGTGTAGATGATGTTCGACGGCAATGCGAACAAGTATTGACGGGCAAATGTACAGATACAAAGATATAGAATTATTAACAAAATATGCCATCAGCTCACTCCGTGCAATGTTCAGCGGTGTTTGTGACAGCCGACGATCAATCGTCACGATTGATATAGCACGGCTTATGAAGTTATCTGCCAAGGTTGCCTTGCGCCAGAGCTCAATCTGCGTGCTTCCCGATCTTTCAGGCGCATCTATCAGGCAATAGTGTTGATCGGCTTCGCTTGTTCAGATGAATATTACTAGCCACCAACTCTCTCTCTATACTTCCAGACGCAGAGTTTTCTATCATAGAAGCTTGTCGATAGGCATGTGATCTCATCAGTTTCGTCGCCATCGGCTGTTCTTGAAATTGGTTGCACATCGCTAGCGTAATTCATACTCTCGTGCTCTTCGAACTTTGCCAATACCTTGATAGACCACCGTCCTTCTGCGTCCCGAGTAGCCCTCAAAACTCTGACACCAGCATGCATGCAGCTCGCCAGGACTGTGACCCTGACCTCCGAACTTGTGGCGTTACCACCAGCGGAAGGCTTGCACGACTCAGAGAACGACATCAACTTGAGTCTCCAGACTCCGCCTCCTAGCTTCTCTTCCGCCAATACATGTGGCCTATTGACGGTGTCGTAGACTCTGAGGTACTCGTCATAGCTCCCCGTCAGTAGAAGATTTCCATCGATGTTCTGCGCGATAGGTAATGGCAGGATTGCAGTCACGCCAGCTCCATGACTCTTTAAATCCCGGGCCACAGGATCATAGCTTGGGTTTGTATCACGTCTGACGAGCTTCCGTATACTGAGGGTCGAGTCATCTCCTCCCGAGTAAAGAAAGCATGGCAGATCTTCCCGAAACTGTGGAGAGTAGGCCACAGTCCAAGCTTCTAGTGGATGGACGTTGGATTGCCACACTATCTGATGGCTTTGGAAGTTGTTGGATAATGCTATGATGGCTACATCGCCGTTTGAGAGAGAAACGGAAATCCTTGGGTATTCAGTTGGGTAAGAAAAGCAGGTCACCCAGATAAAGGATAGGACCAGGATGTCAGGTTCAGATACTCGGAGTTGAGAGAAAGCCTCCAACAAGGGTTCTGGGGCAGAGTTGACTAAACGACAAAAGCAGAGATCACCCGTACTCGTGGCCGCGGCGACAATGTTTGGGTCATGCGGCGCAAAGTGAAGATCTAAAATCGCGGACGTGGTGTATGAAGTGGAAAGCAGAGTCCTTGAATGTGGTCAGCAAGGATAACTTGGTCTTAGTACCGTAGAAGGTAAGTCAAGTCTGCAGGAAGCTTCTATCGTTTGAAGCATCGTCAAGTCTCACAAATTCTGCCCTGCCAGGCGAAATAGAAGTAGACTACCTCGGCGCTCTTGAGGTAGGCTTCCTGACTGGTCATTGGTTTGCTGCTCTAGGTAGTAGGTCCCTACAACGAAGAGATCTGGAAAAGCGGAGGAGATTTCGATACAACTGGGCGGAAGTTCTAAGGTAATTGAGGTAAGAGATCGTAGGGCTTTGGGCTCGTGTAGGGTCATCACCGGTTTTCTAATGAATCGAGTGCATCTATCATGCAAAACACTCTGTATCCTTTGAGTCAACACAACGAACTCCCATTTAGCAATTGCTTGATTACATAAGCATAGTGCAGATCAGGGGGTTAAAAAGGGGTTGAACGGCACATACACTTGGTCCGAAAACGACCCCAAGACTCCATATAAACGGACGTAGAAGACCCCACTAACCTGTCCGAGGAGTTCATCCAGAGACTGAGGTCAGGATCCTGCTACGTTGTGTAGCAGTTAGATAAAGTGCCGCTTCCTCTTGCATATTTCTTGATCTCACGCTACAATGGAAGCTCTCATCGCAGCAACGGAGAGCTTTGTTCGTGAGTACATGAGTCAGTACGACTCCTCCCACGACTACCAGCATATCCTCCGTGTGCTCCATCTCTCAAAGTATATTGAAGCAAAAGAGCGTACGCTCCGTCCAGATGTCCATTATGATACACATGTGATAACGCTCGCGAGCCTTCTCCACGATGTCGGCGACAAGAAGTACTCCAAGGAGGGCGACGACGCTGCTACAATGGTGGAGAGGTTTCTCACCTCGCATGGCGCAGATGAAGAGCTCGCTCGCGCAGTCCAGCAAATCGCGACTAACGTATCTTACTCGGCTGAGATCAAAGATCCAGCGGAGGTGCAGAAGGCTTTGCGTGATTACCCTGAGTTGGCCGTCGTTCAGGATGCGGACCGGCTGGACGCACTCGGTGCCGTTGGGATTGGGAGATGTTTTACGTTTGAGGGAGCTAAGAGACGGGAAGAGGGCATGAATGGAGCGATCGACCATTTCGGTGAGAAGCTAGAGAGGTTAGAAGACATGATGAAGACAGACACTGGCAGGAAGCTAGCTGCGGTACGGACCCAGAGATTGAAGACGTTCAAAGGCTGGTGGGAGGATGAAGTGAAAGGACTCGACCACATGAGCTCCGATTGATAGCTATTCTATCAATGGACTGGATTCATAAGATCCCAGTGTTCGTCCAAACTTGGTCACCACTGGCGTCGGGCTTGCGACACCTGGGAAGTGAACTCAGATCTTTCAGGCCCCGATTCCGCAGAAGCGATGTTTTGAATGTCCCTTGGAGCTCCTCTTTAGCCCTGTTGATGCTTAATGGAGGGCGGTAGGAACCCCGCCAAGTGAACCAGGACACTTCCTCGCGATATCGCCGCGCCAGCGAGATCGCCTTGGAGCGCCACCCTATTAGCATCATCTCAGCAAAACTGAGAAGAAAGGGGTTGTGTTGGGAATTATCGGTATCTTCAAAGATGGCGGAGATTGTACGATGCGTGCATGCTGGATATGGAGGAAGCCAATCTGATCTGCGAACACCCTGGGTCAACCAATGCCTTAGGTATGTATATATGGCGTTGGACCATATGTGACTGCCGTTGCACATCACTTGAGTAGTGATATACGTATGCGGAGGTGCCCAGCACCGTCTGTATGGGTTAGACAAAGTATTCACGATCTTATATATCATACTGTTGTAAGACTCTCTAAATAGTATAGAAAGTCGACCTTGTATTGATGTTCCGCTCGATTTCTGTCTGCAATGAAGTCGTTTCAAGTAAAGTGATTCTCGCATTGAATCATGAGAAGAACGAATGACCGTTTCAAGCCAAATTGTTCTATTCTTCTGTACCGTGCACGTTTCCTACTGGACACATCTATGGTGAGGTCTGACCAAGTATGAACCCTGATAAGTTTCAGGAGCGGGGTCTACTAGGTACAAACCCAGGAGCACGATTCCGACTCATATGCCCCGCTCTGCTCACCCTTCATTGCCATTTTGAGCGCCCTGGAGACTCATATCCCTTATCCGTTCATGTTGGAAGAATAGTAAATGCCGTCAGTGCGTTCCGACTACGCCCACATAGCCCTGAATTTTTGGTCAAATGTTGCCTTCAGCATCTGAAAAGCCTTTAGTACATCCATGAGGCCTTTTTCCGATAGTGATGACGAGTCGCTGGTGTTGCTGTAGTCATCGTCATCCATGTAAGGATCATGAGTGACGACCCCAGAAGCGGCGTCTGCATGTCCTGCAACGGCCTCTTCCTGATGGTCTCCATCCGAGCCATCCCAACTATCTGGCACAACCTTCTTCTTCCCCGGAACCTTCCGTACCGGCTCCGGCGAAGTCGCTCTAACCGTTTTCGAAGATTTACTTGATGGTGCATCGGATTCTTCTTCCGCATCCACGGCCTCCTCCATGATTTCTCCTTGTCCAGCGAGCGAGGCCATCTCGTCATCTTCCATTGGCGCCACCTTCAAAAAGTTCTCCAGACTGGTGATGATGGTCGCCAGAACCAAGGAGAAATCGTTCAAGAGAAACCAAACATCACCCCTTCGAATACCGTTAGCGATCTCGAGCGGCCGGACGGCTCCGTGCATGAAGAAGTCGTAGAGATAGGCGTTGAGTGGGGTGGCGGAGGGGATATCCAAATATGGGATAACAGCCTCCTCAAGGAAGATGCCGGAACGGGCCGAAGAGCAGAGGTCTGTGATGGATGTGAAGGTGTCGGAGTGGCCTGAAAGGGCGACGAAGTGTGAGCGAGCGGTGGTTGCAGGAAGCAGTTGAAGGGCGTCGATGGCGATGGGTTGGGATCCGCCGACTTGGTGGCCTGTTAGTGGGAGAGTCCGATCCTCGCCTTTGACGTGTTGCTTGGCGAAGGTCTTCACGTAAGTGGTGAATGTGTTGAGAGTCTCCCGATTATGCTGCTTAAGAATCTCTGTGGCCTTTCTAGGAAGCTCGGGGAGAATGACGATGGAGGGAGAGTTCTTGACGATTCTCTCAATAAATTCCTTATCAGATAGTCGACACGGGCGGCGGCCGAAAAGATGTGCCATGACGAGCATCAGTTGACGAAGAATTGTCTGTGGTTTGGACTGAATGTCTGCACAGAGGCCGTGGAAATATCCAGCTTTCAACAGAGCATGGAACGCAAAACTGCTGTTTTCCGTGAAGTAGAGATGAGATACGCAGCTGGTGAAATTGATGGGCTCTCCCCCCGGTCCCAGTAGGTCCTGTCGTCGGAGGTACTCGATAGAGAAACGGAGATGGTGTAGGACCTGGTCCTTGAAACTTTCGCCACCAAGGTACAATCGCGGCTGTGAGAGTAGGGAGTTGATCGCTCGCCGTGCGTAAGTGGAGTTCTTCGATTCGTGCAGCAACGTGAACAGACGCAAGACCAGGGTTGTGGTCATAGGGAAATGTCCATTAAGATCGGGGAGTCTCGAGCTTAGAAGACGGCAGGCCTTGTCGAGAGAGATACCGTGAAAGACAACGTTTCCTAGGATATCAAAGCCACGACGACCTGCTCGACCAGCGCCTTGACGGAAGTTGAGAGCTGTGAGAAAGACGCTGTCTCCGCTGAAGACAACCGTCTTGCAAGGCATCTGCATCATGTCCGATTAACAAAATCCACATCGCATCGGGGAAGATAGTGGCCTCCGTACGTTTATACCAAGCGCCAATGTTCCCGTTGCAACGACGACCCTCAGATAACCTTTTCGAAAAAGAATCTCAACACTACATAAATGTCAGAGGTCTTCAAGCTGTGCAGGAGAGCCACCACAAAGGATAGCTTACGTCTGTCGATACTTTCTATTCATTCCAGCATGATGGATCCCGATTCCTCGAGTCAACGCCTTCATCAACCACTCCGATATTCCGTGCCATTGCAATTTGTTGGAATAGCCCTCCATCTCAGCTTTCTCCACCTTCTGCATATCGGCAAAGCTAAACTCCTCTCGTGGCGCATTGGGGTCAAAGTGCTCGTACTGACTGCCGTCCCGTTCTGCAGACTCCCTCTCAGTGTCAATCTTTGAGAGACGTTCCTCATCTTTGCCTTTGTTCTTCTTCGAGTTTACGACTTTGGCAGCTTTATTCTTCTTGGTGGCTTCCCATTTCGTGTAGCCGTCCATCAACGATCTCCATTTCGGGCTTGTCTCTTTCCATAATGTCTCGGCTCGCTCCAGACTTTCCAGCATGGTATGGGTAATGCGCTCACAAGCTAATCTGTCGTAGTTGAACAATATGGCAGGTAAAGCATTTTGTTCATGGAGACCAGCCACGAGCGGAAGCGCGGTTTGACAGAGATCATCAGACTGCATCACCTCTGTGGTTGCTTCTGTGCCTTGTGCGGGCGACATTAGTATTTCGTTCGAACGAGGCACCTCCAACGGTGCACTCAATTCTTGGAGTACTTTGTCAAATGGTGAGTGCGAATCCAGCAACCAAGACGACAAGAGTTTCTTGAGTTCGTTCTCCCATTTTATGACATCAACCTTCGCAATTATCAGTGGGCAACAAGCCTGCGGATTTAGCTCCTCAGGGACAGGGTAGGCAGGCGTCTGATATTTAATCATCTTCTGCCACAGAATAAGACAATCTCTCGCTTCCAGTGCCATATCCTTGGGTATCCCACGGGATTTGTTGATAAGACTGGCAACCGGGTGAAAGTACTGAAATCTGGAAACCCCGTCTAAACCCACATTACCCAGCGTGGACCTCTTCCCTAGGCCTGAGAATACGAACTCCTTTGGTGGATCGTACACGAACTTCCTAAGATCCGAGTAACGATGCTGATGTTCGATCATGGTCAATTCAAATCCTGAGGAACGCTGGGTGGCTGCAAGCCAGTCATTGAATTTCAAGGGGTTGCCCACAGTCGCTGACAAAGCGATGATTGGGCACGGGGCCAGGAGTAGCAATTGTTCCCATACCACACCGTCTTCGGCCTGACCAATAGAGTGAATCTCGTCAAAGATAATGCGTTTCACGCGCGGAGCCCAAGACTTCGCGTTCGAAGGCGCCAGCAACATGATCTGCAGGATATGCGGCACTGTCACCAGAACTTGACAGCCCGCAGGGTTGTTGACTCGGTAGTCTCTCGTATGGATCGCCCACACGCTCTTTCCACCGTGTTTGTACGTCTTTGAGAACCGTGCCTGCACCTCTGCTCCGATCTGGTTGACAAGAGCTTTGGTCGGGGCGACATAGACCAGTACCCCATCGTCATCCGCTCGAAGCACCTTCTCCATAGCATAAAAGCTTATGAAGGTCTTACCGGCACTTGTTGGTGCAACAACAAACACGCTGTGATTAGCGTCGAGCTCGTCAAGGACCCGGCGTTGCCATCCATCGGGGTTGAACGAGACGCGAGCGTCAGGGCGTGTGTCCATATTTCGGTCCAGGTAAGGCCCGCAATGGAGAAGCTGAAAATCTTGGGGTGAGAGATCGACCGAAAGAGTGGATGACCGTTCGATTGGAACTCTGAATTTAAAGGTGAGAGGACGATCAACAGTCGTGCTGGATATATCCTTGTCCGTGGGTAATCCGAGGAGGCGGGAGACTTCCAAAGTGTGCGTAAGAATGGTCTTTGTCAAACAAGTCTCCGCTTTCCAGATGCTTTTTATTCGGTCCCATATGAGCGCAGCAATTTTATATCCGTCATCCTTGTGGTCTGCCTGACAGTATCCCGACCATATCTCCAGCAGGGGCTGCAAGCTGTACAAGGTGATCTCTGCATACAAGATGGTGGTTCTATCCGGGGTAAGATCTTGAAGGTAAGCTCTGCTTTTGGTGTATCGAGCCTCGGGGTCCGCGTTCTTATCAAGTGTTTCTCTTACGTTAGCCCAGGCAGCAAATGCCTTTTCTGCATAGGCTACTTTCCTACTGTCAGAATTGGCTTGAGCGAGTTCTTTTACTTTACTGGCTGGTTGCTTTTTTCCCGGTTTGCCTTTATGAGTGTCCAAGGACGATTCCAACTTCTGATTATTTGGGTGAATCGTAGATGGAGAGGGCTTGCTTTCCTTCTGAACGGTGATGGTTTGAGGGTTGAGGATCTTCCCGGCAGCGTTGGTTAAGCTTGCCGCGTATTTCAGCATCTCATCCATGTAGCGCTGGTTTGCTCTTAAGAGCCGCTGCCCTTGTCTATCATTAGAAATCTTCATCACCCTCATTCTGTCGATGGGTTTTCCGGCATTGTGCCAATGTGTTATCTCCTTGAAGATCTTAGCGGATCTCGAATCGATTTCCCCAGCATCTTGAACGTCGACCTCAATCTTGATGGAAGCCAGGTGCTGACTAAAAACTTCGTTCGAAAACCGGAGAATGGAAGGGATGACTTTCGGGTCTCGGGCTGGCCGCAAGAATTTGCCGGTGAGGTGGTGCTCCTCTGAGACTTGCAGACGAACACCACTATGCGCCTTTACGATGTTCGCGAGTGAGTTGAACTCATGCTGGATATTCTCAGGCAGCAAAGCTATCGCGTGGGGCTGACCTTGAATGGCGAGCAGCACCGCCTTGAGAAGTCTTCCGTCGATGAGATCCACAACATCACAAGGAACCCCGCTGTTATGGAAGGATTGCCTCCAGTGGCTGCTTTCGAGAGCCGCCCTTGCGGTGATAGAAAACTCGTCGAGAAACTTGCGGTAGTTTCGGACGCCTTCATCATCCAGTGCAGCTGTTCTCAGTTGTCGGTCTGACAAGGGGATGTGGCCGATCAATATCGCATGCAAAAGAAACGCGGATGCCAGGGGTGCTTCTGCGGGTGTTTCTCTGAGCTGTCTCGAGAGAGTATTGATAACGAGACTAAGGCGTTCGGTAGAGAGATTGACGCCTATGGACGGTTCATCCCGAGGGGGGAACGAGTCATCTAGGGCAGGGGTATTAGATAAGGGAGTATCTAAGAAAGCGCCTAAACAATCAGGCTGCCCATCAGGCTGCAATACCAGCATCTCCTTCTCTGGGAGATCTGTTGCGGGACCATGAGGAATATTATCATGTTGTTGAGTGCTTGCTAGCACTTTCTTTGCGCGTGTCCCCTCAACGATCATCGCCATCACCTTCAGTACAGAACTCAAGTCAGACTCTCAATTTGCACACAACCAAATGGGTTTCGAACTCGTCATACCTTCGTGTCCCTAACCTCTAGACCGTTGACGAGTGCCACGTTAAAGCCTGTAAAGATGAACCGCAGTATCATCTTTCTCAATGCTACTTTCTGCGTCTGTGTAGTTACTGCATTCATCTCCGAACCTTCCCAGCCAGGTCTGTTGGGACCACGGGCCCCATCGTGGCACATCACGAAGTATACTCCGGACGACTGCAGGTAGTTTTCAAACGCGGGATCGTAGATTGATACGAAGTTGTGGATTTCGATCCTGGGATGAGATTTGGAAAGATGACATGAGAAGTGTCTAATGATGACTGAACGTGCGAGTAGATACAGGTTTCTCGCTGCGTATGCGTGCGGTGGAACACACAAACTTTCATTGGCTGAGGTATTCCATGAGTCTCGTCAACGGGCACAGAATTGAAGATAGTATCTGCGAGGACTCACCGCGGAAGAAGACAAGGTGGAAATTGCAGAGTCTTCGTACGAGAGCTTCCAAAAACCGCTCCACCTCGTAGACTATGTGAAGAAGCTGAAATCCATCTATTCTGAGTTAGCAAGCGACTAGGGTATGGATGATCGCAGAGGATGATTAGACTTGCCTTCGACGTCAATTCTGAGATCTCCAAAGCATTGAAGTAGGAGTGAATCTCCCTCTATAAGGAAGAGTTCGCTGCCCGCATAGTCGCCCACAAGGTCAAGCGTCCGATTGGGGAGCCCCAGATATCTTTCTAGGATCTCGTCTTGCATGTTTGCTGCTATCTCTCACCCAGAGATATAAGAACGAGGTGGAAAGGTACCCAAGGTAGCTTTGACGGATTGATGGCGGAGATACAGAAAAGATACAGAGGTCAAGAGAAGAGATTAGTGGTTTCAGAGAAGTGAGTGGATGAGAGCAGCAACAACTGTTGCTATGCAGACCAAGAGGTTCTGATCACCAAGCGTTTCACCTCCTGCAAGTGGCCGCACCTGATATTCAAGTCAACGGGTCACTGATTGTGATCTGAGAGACTCATAGATCATCATACAAAAGAGGGGTTGTCCATAGATGTGGCCCAATGTTAGATAAGGACACACAGTCCATACGCACTCTATGCCGCAGTAGGCCTCACGAGCCAGGGAGACTTGATAAGGTAAGCCAAGTCTTCACCCACAAACATACACCACACCATTGGCAGCCAGTTTCTTCCAATTGCACTTTGACCCACACAGTGATTTCCAGTGTCTTGCACACAAGTTTGAAGGTGTTGAGACATACAGTATCTGAATAGTAAATGCTAACGTAAATCTGCAGTCCCGCACAAAGTCTCATTCGCCTAATTTCTGCCAGCGGCTTCTTCGGCCCGAAAGCGGTGTGACTAGTGTTGCCGATCACTGCTTGGCACATGTCAGACGTGGACGCTAAAGAGGTGACAGCTGCAGCTCCAGCTTGTTTGTGAGTGCTTTTATATCATCCTTCGTGCGCCGCCCGCGCACACTCTTTCTCATTCAACATGTAAAACCATACAGGCTACCTCCAGCAATGGAGGTGAAGGTAGCTGAACAACTCGTGGACGGTGATGATGGTTGGATATCGGACGAATCCAGCTTCTACGGTACGGCCTTCGTTTCGCAGCCCTTGTTGATCTACCTTTGGTTAACGGAATTGCCTCACAGGCGACGAAGAGCGCCGCAACCAGCTCGAAAACCAAGTTTCGGACTTCGACCCGGCAAGCTACTGGTCCGAAAACCAGCTCTCCCTCTCCTCCATCGCAGCAGCCAACGTCGCCGCCGCGGCGAAAGCCAAAGCTGCGGGCAAATTGCGAAGTGCCAATCTCTACAACCCATACGAAGGCAAGGCCTACGCTCGCCAACTCGAAGAGACAATCGAAGAGTTCCTACAACGGCTCCCGCCCCTCACGACGCCGGCCACGGATAACGGTCCTTGGATCCGCATTGCCAACCCCCACTCTCCCAAGCGGCCATTACAAGAGGACCTAGCCGGCCTCACCGCCGCCGGGTCGAAGATCCTCTCCGACTTCTCTGCGCGGAAAGCCGAGATCGAAACGGAGATGACGGGACGACCCAAGAGCACCATGGCCAGGAAAGTAACCGAAGAACGCAAAACCGTCGAAGAAGCGCTCCTAGCCGCCGCCGTGGAGAACGACTGCACGAGCGGCAAATGGATGCTCTTCCCCATGCCCGAGGACCTGGCACACACGTGGCGGCTCGTGGCGACGGCAACGGCACGGAATGAGCTGGGCACAGCCGCCAAAGTCGGTGCGGATGAAGGGAAGAGCAATCGGGTGCCGCGGCTGGTTTGCGTGTATACGCGGGATTTTTCGGATATGGAGGACGTGAAGAGGGTGCTTTTGAAGTTGGTGGAAATGGACCTTGTACAGAGGCCGGCGAGGGATCCGAAGGGAGTGAGGAGCATTTACTATAAGTGCAGTATGTATCCGCTCTCAGCCCTGCTTATCCTGCTGCTGTTATCCTGCGACACGACACTCACTAAACGTTGCGTTAGATGCCTACACTCACCTCGGCATCAGCTCTGGCAATGAGTGGGGTCTGAAAGCGTCCATGTATGCGTCGAGGGATCTGCTGCTCAGTAAAAAATGATATGGCCGGTCAATTGTTCGGGGTCATCTGCTTCGTATCTCACGCAAAGCGTTGGAAGTCGAGCTTCTTGAGCGTGCAACTTTGCGGACTATATACCCCATTTTGCGTGTTTCTTGGAGGGCTCTGGCATGTAAGAAGGGTGGCTGTTGGGCTTCAGTACACTTCGTTGTTGGGTAATGCAGGACTTGAGTACATATGGCTCGGCTGTTGAGCTCCGACGCTGGCTGATTGGGTACTTCTTCCATATCTTGACATTCCAGCTATTCAATGGCTTGATTCTCCATTCGCACTTCTGAAAGTTGGATCTTGTTCGTCGGGTCGTGAGCGTCTGCTTGCGGACGACGCTATTGACCCGACAGTGTGTCATGGGCGCTCGCCACCAGATTGGCTGACTGCAATACTCCCCTATGCATCAAAGGGACGTACTCAAGCGTCGTAAATGCAACGCCTTTATGCCACCCGGCTGCCACCCGGCTGCCATCACAACAGCACTCCATGCCTCTATTTGCCACAGACCAACCGCCAATGCACCGCCCTACACAATCGTCTCCAATTCCCTCGCATACCCAATCGTATTCTCAATAACCTGCTCGCTCGCTACTAGAATCTCCTTCTCCGGCCGCGCATCGCTCCCCTGCTGCACGGGAAAATAGATCCTCCCATCCTTGACCACCCAACCCCGTGCACGTGCGAACTCGACTACGCTCCCCTCACTCTCAAGAAACAGCAGATTCTTCGCGTTCGAGATGGGCAGCGACGGATACGCTCTCTCGGAGCAGGACGCAATCTCCGACCGGATCGTGCCGACGAGCACCTGCAACGCACACACACACTCGCATCAGCCACCACTCTCCGGACAACCCCCTGGGCTCCCCCCTCTGCGGGCCGTCCGTCGTCCCGGGAAACCGCTTACCTCCGAGAAAACCCCATACTCCTCACTCGGCGCGCGCTCGCCCTTCGTCGCAGCCCACACGCGATCATAGCTCCCCTCCATCAGCCACTGCTCGAGCTTAACCGGATACTGCACAAAAACATCCTCCTCGAGGCCCGGCCCGTCGCCGACCGCCGTCTCCAGACTCTCCAGCAGCGTGTGAAACCCGGCGTAGTCGCCCTGGCTCAGCAGCAGGAGCAGGTACAGTCCCGTGATCTTGCTGCGCTGACTCCCGTCTCGGGCGAGCGAGGTGGAGGGGAGGTCGTAGAAGGGCTGCAGTTGCTGGAAGTAGCGCGTGAAGGCGGCGGGGTCTTGTAGGCGGATGGAGACGAGGGCGCCGAGCTCGAGGGTCTCGCGTGCGAGGGAGAGGGTGTGGGCCGGGGTGGTGGGGGAGGGGACGAGGGCGTTGAGGTGGAGGAGGGCGAGCTTGGCTTTGGAGAGGAGGGTGGTGGATTTGTGGTAGTCGTGGCTGGTGAGGGTGGTGTGGAGTTGTTTGAGGAGGGAGGTGAGGTCTTTTTCGGCCATTTTGACGGAGGGGAATGGTAGTGACGAGGAGGGATTGGTATCTGGTTACGCCGTGTTACTTTTGGGGGTCTAAGATCGGTCGGATCCGTTGCTCATACTCTGATTACGTAATCACCACAATCCCTAAGATAAGGTACACTGACCGAGCAAGGCAAAACCACAATAAATGAACAGCATCTACACCCAAGCTTTAATATTAACAATGTGCCATGACGCGAAGGAGCCCGCACTGCAAACAACCTCCAGCTCAAACCCCCACCTCACTCATCCAAAAAAACCCCCCCCCTCCATAACATCAACAACCCGCCTCCCCTCCAAGCTATACCCCTCCACAAACCTCTCCCAAACTGCCCCACGAAATTATCAAATGTCGTCTCCGGCTTCATCCCACACAAATGACACATAATTTCCCTCACCCCTTCCCTCATTCCCCCCGCCGCGTCAACCTCCCACCTTCCACCTCCTTCTACAGCCCCACAAAACCCACCACGATCCCCACACACGTCGCCCCAACCTCGGCCTCCTCGTGCCGTGTGATCGACGGCGTCGTGTGCAGCGCGACGGCGTCCCACACCAGCTGGACCCTGCGCCCGTCCCAGTCCGGTGCTTCGCGCCGCAGGAAGTCGCGCGCCGCGTTGGCGCCGTCGACTTCGAAGCGCAGGTCCGTCGACACGAGCTCGCCGGTCGTGTCCCAGCCGAGATCGTGCAGGATGGTGGCGATGGCTGTGGATTTCGGGGTCGTGGGAGGCGCGGGCGGGCATTTGGCGGGTTATGATGGTGCCGAAGAGCCAGGAGCGTAGGACGGGGTGTAGGCCATGGCGTTGAGGTGCGCTTTGGTGTAGGAGAGGGCCTTGGTGATGAGGGGGGTGTCGGGGACTGTCATTCCGGCGAGGATTCGGGTGGGTAGGGTTGGCATGTGGTCAAAATGTACATTTTTGGTGACGACTGATGATGATTAATTTAGCAATTGAGTTTGTTGCGTTGCTTCAGAGTTGATTACCCAGGGAAATCTTGCGTTGCTTCGGAGTTGAATTCCCAGGGAAATCTTGCCAGATATATAGGGTTCGTAGACATTTGCAGCAGTGGAAGGCCGACTCGCACAGATGCTTTGCCAAGAGGTTTCCTAACCTGACCAACGTCAGCTTTTCTGATTCCCAATCACTCTCTTCTGCAAGATCGCCCCGTCTATATTTTGAGAGGGGTGCTCAGTTCCAAGCGCTGGCAATTCATACTCAACATCCTAGCCAATTGCTAAGTCATTGATCCACTCACGGCTTGACAGGCAGCAGTATATAGGGATATCGTCAGAGATTGCTCTATTTGATTCAGATGCTCGCATGCAAGTGAGCCCAATGACATGGGAAGTCGTGAAAGTACTTCATGACCAATGTGCATTTTCCAGCTACCTGTAAAGATCAGACATCCTAGAACCTGTATGAAGTAGAAAAGTCCAGAATATGTAAGAACAGGTTTGAGCACCCCCTGCATAGCTATGCAACCTAGGGCGTTTAGCGCCAGTGTATGCCAATACGCTCGCAATCAAGGAATGGCCACGACAGCCCTAGCAGAAGATATCTCCGACTCCGGTTGCCATAGATATTCCAACCATAGTCTCGTAATCCATATCCATCTTTCACGACTGTCGATTTGTTTGGTAAAAAGACTCCATCTCTTTCAGCAAGTCTTTGCCATTCTTGGCCTCCACAGTTGACGTTCCGTTTCTGGCCGCACCAAGTCCTCCGAGACGAGGCGACCGCCCACCCGCCGGATAACCCCAGACGTTATTGTTTCTTTTGGTGTCGTCTTCCTCTTCCATGGAAAACACGAAGTCGCCTTGCTCTTCGTCAATCCGACCCTTTCCAATGCTTGAAGTGGATACGGCGCGGTCGAGACGGGTGGAGGAATTGGAGGCATGACGGGCATACCCAGGGTGAAGGCCTGGAGAGTTCTCAGCCGAGTCCACTCGTGCGATCCGCATCCGTTGAAGCTGCTGAGAGAAGCCAGACATTGATGACTGACGAGGCGGGCTGGAAACAAATGGTGAGACATCGCCGGAAGTTGGGCGGCTGACGGCCCTTAGACTCGGGCTTGCTCCAGGATGCAGTGATGAGTTTCGAAGAGGTGAGCCAACATGACTGAAAGCGGAGGTTGAGAAGGCTGAACTGTCCTCTTGTTGTCTTTGTCTGGCGAACAGAGCCCCAAACCTTGAAGGACTTGCAGCTAGAGGAGAGCCAAATTTGCTTGAGGAATCACCTTGCGTGGCCATCCCGCTTAGAGGTTCTCGCGTTCCAATGAGATCCTGTTCGGTTCGCGACAGCCTCCTTGCTTTTTCTTCCGGCGTAAGCAGGTCGTGTAAACTTCCTGGCAGCCAGTCCTCCTCGAAGTTGAAGTTGTTGTCCCAGTCTTCACTTGCTCCCGGCCTTGGCACGCTTGAAGATATCATTTTCGGCTTAGACACCCTTTGCGAATGCATCATCCTTTGTCCTGTGTAATCATCGATCACTGCAGGTGGTGAGGATCCCATCGGCGAACCTTTGGTACGTGTGTCAATACCAAATGCGGAGTCGTGCAGGTTCCTGAGGGCGATTGATGGATGTAGACCCCTTGGAGGCAACGAAGGAGGGGGTGACTCGAGGCCGAACTTGGACGGTACGGACGCTGCCAAAGGTATGTTCTTCTTCGCATCCTTGGCATAAAACGAAATGCCTTGGCTGTCGAAAGATGCAGGCAGAGGTACATCTAGTGTACTGAGATGCCCCACAGGTGACATCGGTAGCCTGATGTCATCTCTCGGTGAACCATACTTCGATTGGGGCCCTGACCCAGTAAAAGCTGTTTCCATCAGGCCACTATCATCAAACGTCGGTGGGTGCTGGCCGTGCAATGGCGGGTTTTCTTCGTGACTAACAAAGGGAATCTGATGGCCAAATGGCGGGGTAGCTCCGTTGGCTTGCTGTGACAGAAGAGAGTTGGCAAGAGCCGAGTCTTGATTGTGGTATATTTGAGGGGGAACCCGGTCGCCCAAATTGAGACGTCCTCCGCCGATACCCATATTTGGTCTATTGACTCTCCGCCCGTTGGGAAGAACATGTGCGACAGCGCATTTGACCCCGAACTTACAGTTTCCCTGGCAGAGTTTAGCAAGAGAGCCTAAGCCGCTAGCATGGACGGAGAAGAGGCCCGCCAGAATGTAGATGCTCAGTACCTTTGCAAAGTATTTACAGGGTGTATCGACAGTGGATATGTCGGTGGAATGTGAGAAAGGACATGCTTTGCCAGCTTGACAGGCTCCCTGTTTGAAGAACTTGCAAGGCACATGCGAAGTGTCTACGACCGATGCATCTCAGTAAATCATTTCCACCTGGTACTCGCAGGGACTACTCACTTTTGGTATTTGGAGGGCTCCTCGGACCATCAAAAGCTCCAGCACTACCTATCCCGCCCATGTTGCGTTGTTGTCCGTTGGCCACAAGGGCGTGCGGGCCGGTAGGGACGGGGAGCGCACCGTTTCCGTTTGTGGGACCATATGCTGCACTGCCTCTATATTCGCCGGATGTTCTGTGTTGTAGCCGTGCTCCATTTCTGATATGTGTAGATGGATTATGCTGCAGATAAGGCTCCATGGTGTTGAAAGCTCGTTGTTCTGGCGGGGTAGGAGGGTTCAGTGGCGGCTCATTTCTATTAGGTGGGAAAGCCGCCATAGTAGCGCTGCAGAGCAGATTCGACAGTCCAGGGGTTTTGGGTCTTGCGTCGTTGCTTGTAAAGACTGAAAATTTTCGTGTCGAGATTCTGGGGTGGGTGACTGAGAGTGAATGGTTTCTGCTCCCAAGGTCTTCAACGCTCGGTGTGAATCGTCGCCTAAAGAAAGATCTGCGAGCTTCCCCAGACCACCAACCACCCTGAACTAGAATTTGAGTTTGGGCCCTGCAACGCTATCTCAACATAGAAACTCGACCGCGTTGGTGTATGTAATTACTCCACAGACGTGATAGGAAGCCGACAACTTTCAAGATCGCTGTACAAAACTCGAAAGAGATCTGTGGACCAAGACCACATCAAAGGGGGCAGCGGCAGAGAGTCTGGATAAATTAGGGGATTCCACCTGGATCCTGCACCCTTGCAATTAACGCGCTTCCTTCATCCTGGCCAATTCGCAATCTCGATTTCCCTGTTCCATCTTACAGCCTCTTATTCTGAGATGCTCTAGGAGGTAGGGTAGACCTCGATGCCGGTACTAGAGACTCGAAAGTAGAAGCAAAATTACATTAATAAGGTACCTTAACGTCAAGGCCAGTGATGTTGGTGACGCACTCGAAGGCAGACTGAATGTGCCAGCTGATCGAGTGCACTTGACCGTGGTACAGGGTGTTCGATACATCACACATCAATAATAATATCGGGTACTCTCGAGTATTTCGAGCAACCTCTTCAGCGATCAGAAGGTACAGAGTGAGTATCTTTATCAACTGCAATCTGGGAACTGCTTTGATTCTGTTTCATTCTACGACAAACACTTTGTTCTCTACATAAAGTGAAACTGTAAACAATATATCAAACCCGAATTCTCCGACTTGGGACTGGAGTAGTGGCAGTGCTAAAATCCGACATGTACTCGGACCTCTTCGATAGACACAACTGTGCGTGCGAGTACGTCAATTAGGAGTAAGACAATCAGAGCAGGCCAGCGTCGACCAAAGATATCCTCGGGACAGATATGGTCACCTGCAGCTATGGCCATCCGAGTTCGCCCAGGAAGAGTGCTCTAAGGCGTTTCAGCGGTGGCGATTTCTGCAGAGGCCCGAAGTAAACTCGATCGTATCCTTGGTGATTGATTAATCACATACAGTTTGCTGCGGACACGATATAAATGGTATCAAACGAAGCAGCCATATGCAAAGCCTCGAGGCAGATTCCCTGATAGAGCTATCAATCTGCTGTGTGGGTTATAACTGTGACTGCAATCTCGTATACACATCCCGTCCCAATCTTTGAAAATCAGATCATTCATCACCTTACACCACAGCTATCTACCCAGAGAAGGCTCGCATCACGGATCCAGTTCCAACCCAAGACCGTCCTGGACCTGCATTAGCCCTCCATGAATCCTGGCGTGAGGCACTGCACTTACCCAAAGCTCCGCCTTGGTCGTCCCTTCCGGAACGACCTCCGTAGCATGTGCCCAAACATCCATAGCAATCTTCTTCCTCACCGACCATTGCCTCTGCCATTGCCTCCACGCGTTGTCGACTTCTCTCTTCTCCTCCGACGACACTGGCTTCGCGCTCCCAGACCTCAGTGGCACAAGCCTCGCCAAGATCTGCTCTTTCTCCAGCTCGAGCGCGACGACGGAGCCGCGGAGATCTTCCGTGGACAGCGTGGTGTTGAGAGTGGCTAGGTTGGCTTTGAGGAGCCGCTCGGTGGATTTGGCGGCCGCGACCTCTTCGCGGACGACTTCGATTTCTTGGTCCATGGCCGCCAGTTGTTCCGAGCTGGCAACGTCGTTGGGATCTTGAAGGGCGTGGTAAACCGTTTGCTTGCCTACCGTTATCCCTGATCAGTCTCGTGCCGGATGTTGAGCCCTCGACATCGAAGTAAGTAGTTGGCGGGTCATGGAAAAGACGTACCAGCAGGTCTCCCTGCAATCTCGTTCCGCTCGTGCATCTCCTTCAGCGTCTTGGCTGCATTGGCTGTGTCCATGTCAATTCGGACTCCATCTCTCCATTCTTTTTGTCGACGAGACGCACTCTTGGTAACCTTGTTGTGCAAGTTTGCAGATATATCGGTCGCCTACTCTCTCACGTTGTAAAGACGACTCTTCTGGAATATCCAAGTAGGTTGGAGTGAGCGCATAAACGTACCGAATATGGACGACTATCGAGTTGTCAGCTACCAGGAAGCAAGTGCGCTCGGGAAAGAGGGTAAGGCGGAATGCTTCTACTGACTTTTGCTTGCCTGCAAATGAGATTTAATCGACCGATTCTGGATCAGATCAAGGTAACAGGGGACTCACGAAGATAATCCAGGATTAAGGTCGCCCCTACACCGTGAAGATCAGCCTGGGAGGGTACAGTACAGACTCCGCGAGGTTCAAAACCTTGATCTGCAGAAGCCTTTTCGGTTTTCTCTTTACGAGGAGCCATGGTCAATCACCGCTTCCACGATGCTTGAGTCGGAGTGATGGTTAGATGCATATGCTTTGTATCTGCTGTCGGACAAGGAACCTGGAAAAGACGTCGCTGTTATCGCGGGGCGCTTGTAAGCGAACCAAGATGCATTAGGGCTAACCCTGCGTACGGACTACGGACGCATACACCAATGATGCAGCGAAAGTCTCAAGGCACATAAACGCAATACATCAGGAGGGTTGGAAGATAAAATGTTCTTGCTCTAAAACGTCTCACTCTTGCGGTAATGGTCTTCCCAACCTCTCTAATATTATAGTAAAATCATCGCGTTTGCAATCAACAAATCAACTCCTTTCCGGATATTTCCCGAACATGCGAAGAACATTTGCCCATTGATATATCTGGTAAAGTCGCTAGTCCGGATAATATTACATTAAGACCTCGGGAGTTGTCAGCACAAGCCTGTTGATGATAGAAGAAAGACCAAGACTTACACAATCACCGTCAGACTTTGCCTGCGGGACCCCCATTTCCTCAAAAGTTTTCGGACCTTTTCCGGGAAGTTGAGAGGTGCTACGCGCCGGTACAGCTTGATGTGACGACTTTGCTGGGGGATTTGGAGTTACTGGTGCTGCCGGTTCGATGAAGTGTGCGGGCTTTGTGCTGGACGGTTGCGGCAATGAGTCTTGCCGACTTGACCGACCTGCGGATCCCGGCCTTCCCGTCGTACGGTGAGGACTTGTTGTACGGTGGTCGGTCATGAAGGCTGGAGGATGTGGTTGTGGAGTTGTAGGTGTTCTGGAGGATTTACGGTCTGGAACTACATCGTGGCTCAGATTCGGTGGAAGAGGCTGTGGTTTGCTTAGATTGGGGATATCCATCTTCTGGAGCCGTCTCCTTCTATCAGGGCCTGTAGGATCTAAAGGAGCAGAAAAACCGATGTCAAGTTTTGGTGGCTGAACTTGGTTGACATCACCGTTAGGCCGGGGGCCACCTGTAGGTTGATTAGGCGGTGGGCCGCCGGGTTGTCGATATGTTTGCGATCCTATAGCGCCCGGGACGACGCGGATGCCGGGCGCGCCACGACCTATCCCGCCTGTCCTCTCGTCTACAGCTGAGTATGGTCGCTGGGGCCCATAGTCGGGTCCGGGAGTACTTCGGTAAGGGCCAGTCGGAGCGATCCCGGCATTGGTTGCTACCGACACAGGTCTAATATTTGGGTTGATGCCAAAAGCCGAGCTTGGGCGCAAGCCCGGATTAGTGTACCCGGTAGACATGCCAAGTCGTGAGCTTAACCGCGGTGGCCGGTCATCTATTGGATACGGAGCTGCAGATCCAGGCCGTTGTGGCACTTGGCTGTCAGAGTATGTCGTCGGATAAGGCTGTCGGTTGGAGGACGTCTTCGATGTTGGTGTGTCTGGCATATCGACCGCGTCATCGGGGATTGCAGGCATTGGAGGCGCGGCAGTCTTGAATCTATCAGGTCGCTTGCCTCTCTGAGATCCGTATTGCGACTTGATCTTAGCAATCGCGACGTTCTCATGATCTTTCCTCGAGAGTGTCTTAGACCGCGAGATGCCGTCGATTCTACCAGCCGCGTCCTTGTTGCCATGTTCTGCAGCTTTTGCGTACCATTTCCTAGCTTCCATAAGATCGACCGGAACATACATGCCAATCTCATAGAAGTAGCCGATGGCAAACTCTGCAGTGGAGAGACCAGTTCGTGCAGCGCGCTGCGCGTAGGTGAATGCAAGCTCCTCGTTCTTCTCAAACACCCCATCATAGCCGCAGAGAAACCATTTACTAATTGCCATTTCTGCTTCCGGCTCCCCTTGTCTCGCGGCTAGGGCATTGTAATGTAGGGACAATGCGGGGCTGAATTCACAGTAAAGCTCGCAGAGCTCGTAGGCCGATCCCATCTTGACTTGCGCTTTGGAAAAGCCAAGGTAGGCCGCTTTTTCAATGTTCAATCTAGCACCAGTAACATCGAAGGGCAGAAACGTCTCCGGGATGTTGACTTGTGGCAGTTCCCGTGCTTGTAGCATACCATAGACCTGAATCTATTCAGTACAGATACTCCTTTATAAGTGTAACGCCGTACTCACATATGCTCCTTGTGGAGCGTTCTCGTCGGCTGTTTGCGCTGCGAATCTAATAAGCTGCACCCCACGCACATAATCTTGTCTCTGGCCGTGCTGTCCTAGCAGCGTCATCATTCCCATTCGCTACTGTTAGTCAGCGACGACTGCGGAATCTGATCAAGTGGGGGTTGAAATCGAGGGCATGTACTGACGAAAGACACGTACATAGTATGATGCCGAGTCCCCGGCGTCCACGCCCTTGAAGTAGTGTCTGATAGCCTTTTCAGGATCATTGGAACTCTCGTACTGCATGCCAATACGGTATTCCGCCCTCGCGTAGCCTCCAGCGGCAGCCCTAGAATAACATCGGAACGCTTCTGGTTTGTCCATCCGAGAGCCAAATTTGCCGAATTCGAGCCACATGCCTCTGAGGAATTCCGCCCTTGGGTGATGTTGTTCGGCTAGGAAGGAGACGACATTCACTGCGTCTACACGTAGTTGATGTTCAATGCGTGGAGACTGAGCTCGACCACCTTTACTTTCGGAGATGCGCAGCTCATGTTGTATTGCGACCTCCACGTACGCTAACGCATCTTGTGCCCATGCCAACTGCATCTCTGGGTCATTCGAACTTAGCACGCCAATTCTAGCCTGCTCAAGTGTAGCTTCCTTCTCCTCGTCCGTGGGAGGTACATTCGGAGGTGGATTGTGTAGCCTTGGAAATGGCGAGAAATTTGGTTGCTCCAACACCGAGGATTCCCAAGAGGGCTGCTGAATATGCTGTGGGGTGTGAGTACCCCCTAGTTGGCTAGGCCCAGAACCAGCGTTCGGATAATGGGACACCATTGAATGTCGTGAGTCGGAGTATTGGACAGGGGACTGAAGCCCAGACAGCCTGTTCGGTCCGTCGACTTCTAACTCAAGGTGCGCAAGATTGTCTTGTATATGCTCAGGTACTTCGGGCATGACCCTGTCGCCGCGTCAGATCTTTGCAGCGGCATCATGGGCAGACTGAGCGCCTCTTGCGGCTTTCGAGGTAGCGGACTGTTGCTCACCGTTGTGGAGCCGGCGAGATAACTTCCGGCATATAGAAGTCATCTACCCCCCCGGGATAGAAAGTTGCCCCCACCTGGGGCTGGGTATAGCCTTGTCGGTTGCTCATTTCTGGTTGTATGTCGTGTTGTTGAGTGAGGTCAGATCAGAGCGCTACGTCCAAGCACACATCTATACAAGGCTCTAGACAGCGTGCACTGTAGCTATTCCTCGGAGTGCAGCCGGTGGGTAGTGACTGATATATCTGATGCTTTGATAAACACCATCCTGCCGGGATGGAGTTCATACAACAAGGCTTTGCTTTGAACCGAACCACTAAGGTACCTCACCAAACGCCACTCCCGTTATAGCGTGAGTGGCGCCGCTATATCACCCGCGCTGGGTGAGGCGAGGAACAAAGACCTTTTCACCTTCCGAGTTCGAGCTCAACCTCGACAGCCTTCTGTTGGACTTGTTCAGAGCCACGGGGCACCATTCTGGCCCCTTACTCTGATAGACTCTTTTGTTGGAGCTACACCTCCTCCGATGTTGTAACTACAGCATCTGAATCAAGGCACACTGATTGGGATTGTGTTTCGAAAGCTAATACGCTTCGTGTTTTACAGAATGGTGCCTCATAATATGAGTAGACCGGCAATAACAGGGCACTTTCACTTTGCATTACAAGAACACGCTGGTCTGTTCCATCCTCGTGGGGCGTTTTCGCGTTATATACCTGGTATACATGAAAATGTGTTTCGAGTCAGGCACGTTCTGATTCCTTCTTCTTCACTCAGTGTAACTACTAGCATCTATCTGAGCTCTATCGCATATGCTGAGAAACAATCTTCACAATCTGAGCTTCTTCGATTTCAGACTTGGTAGCGAAGATTTCAAGCCTGCATAGTCATCGGCGGGCTTCTTACACATACTGGTTTTTCCGCCATCACATCCTTTCTTGACCTGCTGGGCTTCGACCAGCTTGCTTTCTGTTGTTCCCGTATCTTTGACCTCTCCCTCTTCCTCGTCTTCATCGCTCGGTCGTCACCAGTGGGCATGAGCAGATTCAAGTCTTATAATCACGGACCTTCGGCGCCGCTGTCTTCTTAGTTGTTTGGCACCGCGTTTGGTAGAGACTGTGGTATGCAATCAGTCTCGCTCGCGGGATAAGCGTGAAACTAGAAGTCTATCAGAAACGAGCCCCCGGCCGTCACACCCGGCTGGACATTCATTCTCCTTCACTCCAGTCTTTCCGCCGGCGCGTTTACTGGGCCTTGACTTTACATTTGAGTCTGCCTCCGCTACAGGACGCTTGCTTCCAAACATATTCGCAGGTCGGGGCGCTTCGTGCAGTGTAGTGTGGCGAAGGTCCAATTTGCTATAGCCAATACGAATGGGAGTGTCATTATTGAGCAAGAGGGGTTGCACAATTGGTATCCTTGGGCTAAATGGATGACGTCATGGGCAGCGCGAAACCACGTGATCCGAAGGTGAGCTGCCAAGCTTCGCAACTCCCCCCCTTGTTCACTCCTCGAACCTCCCTTATACGCTCTGATGATGCCGCCTCCTGGTGATGGTCCGCCGATGGACGGCACACCTCTTCAAACTAAGGACGAGAGGAGTATCCCCGAGTGGGTGACAGGTACTTATCGCCTGCCACACTACCACGACGGGACCCCTTTTCCAGAAAACTTCTTAGAACACGAGACCGTAATGGGCTACTCTACCGACAGGCCGCCCAGTAACGAAGGCGCGGACGAGATTCTAGAAGTCGTCTCTCTTTTCGAACATGAGGGTTTGCGCTGCTGTATAATCGAAGTGATGGCGCTTGTATACTATGGTTCCCAGCGAATGCAGAATGTATGCTTCCTTCAAAGCGAACGAAGACACGGCCTACTGACTGCTCCTTCATAGGACTGGTGGATTTGCCTCTCGGATGCTGTGATACCTCAAGCAGAAGCAATAATCCGCGCCAGACCTGATAGATATATTCCATTCGCTCCGGATGTCCGCTTGGAACCAGACGAACCGCAATGTCGATGGCCACGCTTCAAATGCGTTGGCCTGGGCCTGTTCTTCCTCTTGGTCCCTGCGCGCGAGGTATGTGTTGCGATTGAAAAGGAAGATTCAATCGTCCGTGGCAAGACGGGTCTACCTTTCCCATCACTACCGGTGTTTGTGCAAAGTCTTCTTGACGCCGAAAATCGGGTGGACCTCGAAGATCTCATCGACGCCATGAACTTGTCCGAAGACTGGGCTGCTGCCAATGGCGTGCACATTTCCGACAAGACGTACCCAGACTGTCAGATCTCTCCTAGAAGCCATTGGGAACGACTTACCCGTACAAAACAAACGCGAATGGGTCGAAAGTACAACCCGAGAATCTACGCTACGAGGTATCGAAGGCACAATGAACGCGACCCCAGGAAGACAGGATGGCTTTGAGAGGTACTGCCCCACAGGCGATAATGCGATCGCAATCAATATACAGCGTTGTTTCTGGAACAATTGAGATCACACAACCAAATCACTACTGGTACAGTACGGAATGACTCGGGGCAGTCACTTTTCCTGCCTCTTACTTGATTAATGTTATTACATCTTGGCTGAGTAGGAGGCGTCGACCAGTAGGTAAGGCCCGTATGCTAGCTACTGCTACCCTTGCCGTCACCCTTACTGTCGTCCTCGCTGTCTGTTGCCCTCGCTGTCACCCTTGCTGTCGCCCTCGCTGTCGCCCGCACTGTCGCTTTCACTGTCAGACCATGAGGACGGTGAGGCTAGGGGTTTAGGCACGATGACGTGCTTGATGATGATGATGTGGATGGCGAGGATATGACATTGATGTTAGAGACAATGAGGTGGCGACAGTGAGGTTAGCAGTGCTTTCTATGTCTCTGCAGCTAGTATGGGCTCCCTACCTACCTTACTGAAGGTACTAAGGTAGTGGACACCTCCTACTAACCAGGAAACAGTAACGTTAATCAGGTATAGAGCAGGAAAAGTGACTGCCCCAAATCATTCTGGATACAGTCCGCAAAAGCCAGACGAACAAGCAAACGGAAATCAGATAGTCACTCTGAGACTATCCACCGATTGCACCAATTGCATCTTCTCCCTCGGAAGTGCCCCAGGTAGGCCTTGTCCATCTCACCTCTGAAGCGAACTTGAGGCCAGCTATGGATAATCGAGGATCGCCTTGGCCTGCTGGATTGCCTCTGGCTGTTCGTGGAAGGACCCCTCCATACCCCTATGAATGAACAATCGCACGTACTCCAGATCAAGCACACGCTTCTGGCTTCGAATGAGTGATTCGTTCACTTGAATCAAATATTTGACGTCCACGTAGTCTTGATCGCCTCCGCGATCACCGAAAGCTGCTAATTTGCTCTTCAGCAGACAGATGGTGTCAAGCGTGCGAAGATTGTGACCACGATATGGCAGAAGCACCGTGTGCTGCTTGAACATCGGGGCTCGGAAATTCCCCCATAACACCAACTCAACCTTGACGGCTCGATCTATTTGGCAGATGGTGTCACCAAACGAAGGGCCTGTCTTGACGTAGAATTGCATCATGGTCTTGCTAAATCTGGTCGATTGCAAGATGAACCTGCAGATATTAGTCGATGAGTACAAGCGTACGGTGAATCCCCCATTACCTCTGGTTCATCAAACATGGGAAGTAACGGTAGTTTGCGATAATTTCCATCCGCACAGATATTGACATCGTGTGTCGTGCGGGCGCTACCGTGGAGAATCATGGCGAACCCCCCAGCGATTGCAAATTCGCCGGTGGGCCATTCTCTCCTGAGGAAATCATGTATGAATACTGCTGCTGCCTCGACGTTCGGTCCATCGGGACGAATGCTGCTCTTGTCATCAAACTGACGCAATCTTGCTTCCTCGCTATCGCTTGTCTCACTCGGGAGATAACAGGGTGGACAAAATGCCCGTTGAGGATGGTAGAAGGATGCCAAGGGGGCCACATTTTGAGGGAAAAGTTTCAGCCAACTTCCGCTGACTGGTTCAAGTCCGAGGATTTGCTCATCCTCTGCAAGTGAAGCTGAAGGTGGTAGTGCAGTCATACTTGCCTCAGATATTGAGAACTTACCCTAGATGAGCATTAGCAAGAAAGCTAAGGTAACCTTGGAAGGTTCCACCATATTAATTGCTGACTAAGCCTAGCTCTGGAGTGCTCCCATGCTGAAACCCGTCGTGGTAAATGTCATGAGGGTTGCCCCAGAATGTTTTGAAACTATGTTACACCAAGGTTTGAATCACGCAAATAACAACCACATAGTCACGGCCTATATCAATCTCGCCTTATATCTGGGGACCTATACTGTCACTCAACAACATCATGGACTCAAAGAGAGTTTTTCATCACCCCTACAAGCCCTACGACATCCAGCTGCAATTTATGAATGCATTGTATGATTGTGTTGAGGATGGCAAGGTTGGCATCTTTGAGTCCCCAACAGGTCGGTGGTGAACCCTGATGCCCTTTACTGTCCGCTCATCTGTGGCAGGCACGGTAAGCCCAATTGTCCGATATGCTCTTCTCCAACACCCGGGACGAGTCCGCGTAGAGTGGCTTGGTGCATGTCTTGCGCGTTTTGGGCAATTTATGAATACTCACTTTCATTCAAGAGGCCCCAACTAGAGCGTCTTAGCATGACTACTGTGACCGTCCGGGATATTGTTGATTTGCTGTTGTAGGGCAAGTCATTGAGTCTGATATGTGGGTCACTGGCTTGGCTCCGGGATCACAAAAAGAGAAATCTTGAAGAGCAGCTTCAATCAATCACACAAGGTTCCGTGTGCTTGGACGGGCGACGTTATTGGCTTACCTTTCTGATGTATAAGTCCAGACGAAGACGAGCCGGGGTGGATGGTTGAGCACGCACGGAACCAGAAGCGCAAGGCCTTTTTGGATCAGACAAAAGAGCTCGAAGCACGGCTCACGCGGATACGGGCCAAAGAGCAGCGCCAGCGGTTGCGCTTGAAGAGCGGCGAGCCTCAACCTAAGAGAGTGGTATGTGATCTTCCTCATATATCACATCTCCAATGTTGATCCGATTGCAGAAGGTGGAGAAGGACAGTATGATTGGGGAAGAGTCTGACGAGGCTCGTTTTCTGCTCGATGATTACGAAAGTGACAGTGGCGACGAGCTGAAGAAGGATTCAAGTGGCACTCACGGCGGCTTCTCAGCAACAACCCAAGAACTCATGAGAAAGCTTCAAATGATGCCAGCAGAACCGCAGCACGACGAGGAAGAACTCGAAGATGAGCTCAAAATTTTCTATTGCTCGAGGACGCACTCTCAGCTATCACAATTTATCAACGAGCTGTGTAGAGTACGGATCTCACCCATCACCATGGCTGATGTAGCGGCGCCCAGCGAGCTGTCGAGTACTCCAGAGGTAGCCAGGGAAGGAGATCTAAAGCACCTTACCCTGGGATCCAGGAGAAATCTATGTATTAACCCCAAGGTTGCCGGCCTCCGCAGTGCAACGGCGATCAACGAAAAGTGTCTCGAGCTTCAGCGACCTGGAACTTCAGCCGAGCAGAAGTGCTCCTATTTGCCGAACAAGGGGAACGAGCCGTTGGTCAATGACTTCCGTGACCATGTGCTTGCGGTTATAAGAGACATTGAAGATCTCCCCGACTTAGGCAATAGATTAGGTATATGCCCGTACTATGCCTCTCGCCCAGCCATAAAGCCCAGTGAGGTGAGGGTGCTCCTGGTCGCTCTCCGCACATATTGTTGACTCTTCCAGATTATTACCCTTCCTTACCCACTGCTCCTACAAAAGTCTAGCAGGGAAGCTCTTGGAATTTCTCTGAAAGGCCATATCGTAATCATTGACGAAGCACATAATCTCATGGATACCATAAGCAATTTACATTCGATCACCATATCATTACATCAGCTCAAGCGTTCGAGAGCGCAGTTAGGCGTTTATCTACAGAAATTCCGAAATCGATTGAAAGGCAAGAACAGGGTTTATGTCACCGAACTGGCCCGGCTGCTGGACTCTCTTGCTGCTTATCTTCAACAAAAAGCGGCAGTTGCAATGGAAAGGGGTTCACTGGTCAAAGCAGCCGACCTTTTAGCTGGAAAAGGGGTCGATCAGATCAACTTGTACAAGCTCATCCATTATCTCCAAGAAAGCAAGCTTGCTAGGAAGGTTGACGGGTACATGATTGACTTAGAAGAGCGAGCGAAGAAAGATGTTCGTGCTGGTCCTGGACCACCGTACCGAAAAGACTTGGAAGCTTCAATACCAGTCTTGTCGCATGTTCAAGGATTCCTTTCCATACTTGCCGACCCAGCAGCCGAAGGCTGTTTCTTCTTCGAAAACTCAGAGGATGATTCGGATGTAAATTTGAAGTATATGCTGCTGGATCCAAAATATCACTTTCGTGAGATTGTGGAGGATGCCAGGGCTGTGATACTGGCGGGAGGGACCATGTCGCCTGTATGAGTCTGTTCTGATCCTATCTTTGCGTTCAATGCTTATAGTGTTCTGCAGATGTCAGATTATACCAGCAGGCTTTTCTCGTACTTGCCTTCTGAGCGTCTGATGATACTCAGCTGTGGGCATGTCATTCCGGCAGAGAACCTCGTGGCCTGGCCGGTGACGTCCGGTCCTCACGGCACTGAGTTTGACTTCACTTTCGCACGACGGAACTCGATCACAATGATTGATGATCTTGGTGCCAGCCTATTGAGTGTGTGCCATGCCATTCCTGACGGACTAGTTGTCTTTTTTCCCAGCTATGCTTATCTTGAGTATGTTGCTCAGAGATGGCAAGTGAGAACCGGAACCTCTACATCGATATGGGACCGACTAGCAGAGACAAAGGCAATCTTCCGAGAGTCTAAAGAAAACACAAGCGTCGAGGATATCTTGCAGCAGTACTCCAATGCGATAGATAAAGGCGACGGAGGATTACTACTCTCTGTTGTTGGTGGCAAGATGTCGGAAGGCATAAACTTCTCCGACAAACTTGGAAGAGCCGTCGTGGTCGTCGGCCTTCCGTACCCTAACATCCACAGCCCTGAGTGGGAGGCAAAGATCGCGCACGCGGAGAGGATTGTCGTGGATCGAGGAGGAAGTCTCGCGGACGCAAAAGCTGCTGGCAGAGATCTCTATGAGAACTCATGTATGCGGGCCGTGAACCAGAGTATAGGGAGGGCAATTCGACATCAAAACGATTACGCTTGCATACTACTCTTCGACCGACGATACAGTAGCAATCGCATCAAGGAAAAGCTCCCGGGTTGGATCAAGCAGGGTCTAAGGCAGAGTACAACCCGGGAACCATTCACCGAAATGGTGGACAGCTTGAGGGCTTTCTTCAAGGCCAAGGAAGTGTCGTAGTTGTAGCATACATTGCATCTACGCCCTTGTCCATAGTCATAGCTTTATATTTGCTGTAATAACATTTAGAAAGTCATATTTGGCTTCACCAAGCTGAGAGTGTGAGCGAATAGTGTCTGACTTGAGGGTTTATGGCATTAAGCGGGCTTTGACCCTAGCGACGCTAAGCGAAGCGAGCGAGTCTTGGCACCCACCAGCAGCACCACTCGACATTTAAAGATCACGACACCAAGAAGCGACACTTCAACGCAAAACCGTCGATCAAGATGCCTACTCGATTGACAAAAACCAGAAAGCAGTACGTTCCGATCCCATTCGAGCCCGCGTTGCACATTTCGCGCTTGCCGCTCTCTCAAATCTGCAGCCTACTAACCTCACCTTTAACTCCACAGTCGCGGCCACGTATCCGCCGGCCACGGCCGTGTCGGCAAGCACCGCAAGCATCCCGGTGGTCGTGGTATGGCTGGTGGTCAACATCACCACCGAACGAATCTCGACAAATACCACCCGGGTTACTTCGGGAAGGTCGGCATGCGGTATTTCCACAAGCTGCAGAACCAGTTCTGGAAACCGGTGATCAATCTGGAGAAGGTGCGTCTTCCTTTTCAGCTCCGACCGTTGGTGGCAATAGAGGTGGAGAGTGGGACGACATTGTTGGGAGGGACCTGTTTGACGGGGCATGTGGATGTCTGCTGACGGTATCTGGTGGTGTTAGCTCTGGTCGCTCGTTCCGGTCGAGAAACGCGACGAATACCTGGCCGAGAAGAAGACCGACACTGTCCCCGTTCTTGATCTCCTACCGTTAGGCTACTCGAAGGTGCTGGGTAAGGGGAGGATTCCAAAGATACCGATGGTTGTGCGGGCGAGGTATTTCAGCATGGAGGCAGAGCGGAAGATCAAGGAGGCCGGAGGCATTGTGGAGCTGGTGGCATAGATGTGGGGAGGTCATTGTGTGGGTTGGTAGATGTTAGTTCGAGGCGACTAAAGGGTCATGGCATATTTTGTAGCTTCTACGGAGTCTGCTACGAATCGAACACCATTTGAAGTCTCACAGGTTCAGTCCGAATATTCTTTCAGCAACCGCTAATGCGGGTATTGACTATGCCATCTATCAAGCCATACTAACACACAAGCCAGCGTAACGCATCCCACGTCTGGTGCGATGCAGATAAGAAGTCCGCGCATCTGAGCTCAGCGTCATTGCAGGATATCTTATATCACAACTCAATTCCATTACAACATCTCCATCTCATCATCCGCCGACTCATCCTCTTCGGCGGCCAGGAACTCGTGTGCAAGAGCTTCCTGGGCAGAGAGTCGTTTCCGCGGATCAAGTTCCAGAAGCCTTTCCAGAAACTTGCATGCTTGGCCCTCGTCTTTCGGTAGAGTGTTCCCTGTACCTTTTTCCGGACCCCTGCACGTCGACCATAACACGATCTTTTCCAAGGTGAAGCCTTTATCTCCGATCGTTGGGATCGAGGTCTCGAGGACAGCGCCGTGGAGCAGAGCGCAAGATCTCATTCTTCGCGTGCCGAATATGGTAGCAATTTCTATCATGGCCTCGACGTCGTCTGCAGAGTTGAAGAACGGGAACCGGCGGCACATGACGGTCAGCAGCATGACGCCGGCGGACCATATGTCGATTTTGCCCGTCTGACTGGTGCATTTGAGCAAAACCTCTGGAGCTCGAAATCCGCGGGTTCCTGCTCGATTGGCTCGTCGAGAGGGTCGCGAGTCATTCTTGGGGTAACCGTTTGTTGGTGGATGTTTTGCCGCATAGCTCGACTCGATTCTACGTCGGCGGCTTGCTGAGTCCTCTTCGCACAGGCACTGGGGTCCATCTGTTGATTCTCGCTGTATACAGAGTCAGTCGTCGTTGTAAGAAAGGTACAGTAGAATACTTGCCTCAGCTAGACCGAAGTCAACCAAAACGCCTCTTCGCCGGTTTATGTTGTACAGAAAATTACTGGAGCTGTTAGCAATTATCCTGGTATAGCAACGGGTTATCACTTACGTGGGTTTGATGTCTCTATGAATAATACCATGCCTATGAACAGCCTCAAGCGCGCTGAAAAGAGATCGAAAGTAAATACGCATATCTGGTACCGTGAATTCCCGGAAGTACAACTAGTTGTGTCAGCAGACTCCAAGGACCAAAGTACCGGCGTCAACATACACGAAAGTCAAGATGCCGGAAATATGGCAACACGGCGACGACCTGGTCTTGGTGTCGGAAGGCAGTGATAAGTGGACAGACATCCTTGCATCCCTGCAGATCATGCAGAAGCTCCAACTCATTCTGTATCCTCATCGGGCTGCTCGTAACGTAGATCTTCTTGATGGCGACGTATTGAGGGCCTCGCCTTCGACGACTTTCCGGGGCGTCATCTGCTGATGATGACGGGGCATCGTCTGTTCTCCTCTTCTTTAAGGACGGCGACGACCACTTCCGATCGTCTTCCGCTTCGAGATCCCAGTGATTTGCATAATGATCATAGAGTAGATCCTCAGCTTTGTAGACTGTAGAGAAGGTGCCTAGTTTTAAAGACTGACTGTCAGCGGGATATTCCCTGCCATGCATGTATCAGACAATATAGAATCTCTAGTACCTTCTCCAATGCGGTTGATCAACCTGAATCTTTTCGAGATTCCCTTGAAAGTTGCCTCCAGCTTTAACATGTCTTCCGCAACTGATTCCTGCACGGACCCAATGCTGTCGTCGGAATCTTCTGAGCTATCCTCATAGTCGGGCTGTTCAACCACGTTCACCTCCGTCCGGACATCATCGAAGCCTGTGGTTTTGCTTCGACTCCTGGGATCCTCGTGGATGTTGAAAGGATCACCACCAAGCGGAGGTGCTCTTGGCTTTGCCATGGCTAAACGTGTGGATTGCATTGGGAGTGTGGACTGGCAAAGTCTGAAGACGATAATATATTAGAGCTCCACGGCAAGCTCGGACCGGAAGATTTGGGAAACCGCCATCTTGCTCTCACCGTTTGAAGGGTAAGGGTGATGGTGCTGTTGGTCCGCGCATACAGACCATTTGTTTACGTCCGTGCAATTGACCAATCAAATCCAGCGATTCACCACCACAACACGTCTTTCTAGAATCTGAAATCAGCGACGTGACACACCTTTGCCCGCGTCCACATGGCCCTTTCTATCTATGCTTGACTCCTTAGACGCGTTCATATCTCCAGCAAGATGGACGACAGAGTGGACTTCGACATTAATGAATCGCTCAAGCACTACCTTAGTGACCCCGCAACGATCGCAACTCCAGAAGCGCATTCGGCCCTTATCGAATGCGAAAACGACCCCGAGTCACTTACGAACGGACTGATCAGTACTGTTCTCAATCCCATAGTGGATGCGATAGCGGAGTCCCCCGATGCGCTCTTTAGAAGCTCATTATTTGACTCATTACAATTCTTCTTGAAGTGTGCCCCTACTTCTCTTGAGTCAGATCAAAATTACCCAACGGAACCTGACTGTGAGCTTTTCAAACTATCCAGATCATCATCTTTGATACCGGCCCAGGCCTTGAGCAAGATACTCGATCTGGTCGTTTCAGGACTGTCGACGGAGGCAGAAATCGTCCATCAAGACCTCGAAGCGGAAGAACAGGATGGGGCTCAGAACCACAGGCATCTTCTGGAGATGTACGGCTTCTTGTTACAATGGACACTATCAGCGGTCGAGACAAAGGCAGCGGAAAGATCGACTACAACGCCGGCGGCAAGGGGACGTGGAGGCAACAAGACAACGAAGTCAAAGCCTCTGGTGAAAGAGGGCAGCTGGGACTCTTCGCTCCAGATACAATCCGCGTTGGACGTTATGTGCAGAGTACTGAAGTTGAAGCTTGGCAAGATCTTCCTGACCACGTCCGAAAGAGATACCTTCGTTAATCTCTTCACTCGACCGGTGTATCTGATAATGGAGAGCGAGCAGAGGCTGAAGAGCACGGCGATTCGCATGCACGCGTTCAAAGTCTTATGCATTGCGGTCAAACACCATGGACACGCTTTCGGTAGGGTAAAGGTTACCGCTGTAATAAAACAGACTAACGCTCCTCACCAGGAGCCCAAACGTCGATCATTCAGAATCTCTCCTATTTTGAGCATCTCTCGGAACCAATGGCCGAATTCCTACACATCTTGTCGGAGCAGTACGATTATCCGCAGCTTACGGACGAGATATTGAGGCAAGTTGAGATAGGGCCAAGCCACCGTCATACAATGTTAATACTTGCTTCAGGGAACTGAGCAATAAGGAGTTCAACAGCAACGATACCAAAGGCCCAAAGTCTGTGTCCACGTTCATCATAAAGCTTTCAGAACTTGCTCCTCGACTGGTGATCAAGCAGATGACATTGCTTGCCAAGCAACTAGATAGCGAAGTATGTGGCTACGATCCTACGCCTTTGGCCAGCATCTGACAGAAGTTAGGCATACACGATCCGATGTGCCGTCATCGAGATCTGTGGCAACCTTATAGCGGACCTTAGCAAACAAGAGGAAAAGAGTGAGAACTACAAAACGCAGATCAATGGCTTCTTTGACGTCCTCGAAGAGCGCTTCTTGGATGTTAACCCGTACTGCCGGTGTCGAACAATTCAGGTATTTATAAAGTTGTGCGACCTTGAGCAAAAATTTCCCAAACGACGACAGAAGGCAGCGGAACTTGCTGCTCGAAGCCTCGAGGATAAGAGTAGTAACGTCAGGCGAAATGCTATCAAACTTCTAGGCAAGCTGGTTTCGACCCACCCTTTCAGCGTGATGCACGGCGGGCAGCTGTCTTACAAGGACTGGGACACGCGATTGCAAGCAGTGCAAGTAGAGCTGGACTCACTGAAACCGCCGATTGGTTCACCCGGTCTCGCCGAAGGGAAACATGGTAACAATACGACGGTAGATGAGAGCCTGCTCGACGATGCCACGCAACTTGAAGATGATTCACCAAAGAAGCCCCCAGTGCTCAGCGCAGACGAACAAGCTGCCGCTTTGAACAAAGCCGCCGCGGAGGCGGCCACTTCGGAACTCCTGACCCGATTGCAGCTGACACGGAAGTACTACCTTGAAGCTATTCGGTTTATTGAGGTTCTCCAAGACGCTTCTTCTATCGTCTGCCAGTTACTTTCATCGAAGAACAAGAGTGAAGTGATCGAGGCGATGGACTTCTTCGTCGTTATCGACGCCTACAAAGTGGAAACAGCTCGTACCGGCATCCGAAGGATGCTCCGTCTCATATGGACAAAGGGCAACAGTGACGAAGGCAAAGGGGTCCAGAGCCACTTGATTGAGTGTTACAAAGGTCTCTTCTTTGAAGCACCAGACTCGTTCAGCGACAATGATGCAGCCAACTACATTGCTCGGAACATGATCAGCTTGACGTTCGGCGCCACTCCTGCAGAATTGACCTCACTCGAGCAGCTCCTAAGCACGATGCTCAAGGCTGGACATGTACCGGACCTCGTGACCACAAAGCTCTGGCAAGTGTATGGGGTGCAAAAGAAGGAGATCTCGAGGAACCAACGACGAGGGGCAATAATTGTTCTTGGCATGCTGGCTATGGCAGACCCGGATATCGTGGTCAAGGAGATGGAGACTATGCTAAAAATCGGGCTTGGTAGCCTTGGGGGAGCAGATCTGGCACTCGCCAAGTACACCTGCGTTGCACTTAAACGGATCAACTCCGTTGGACGTCAAGCCAAAGAGCGACGAACGGCAACATCAAAATTACCTAACGATCATGCCATTTTGTTACGACTGGCGGAAATGACTGAACTTGTTTCCGACAGCAAGGAATGGTTCGGTGTTGCAGAACAAGCTATCGGCGCCATTTACACACTCTCCAAGTATCCGGACACACTTTGCTCCGAGATTCTGCGGCGAAAGACAAAAAGCGTGTTCCAACAACGCGCAGGGGAAACTGCGTCAGGAGAAACACAGAGCTCAAAGTGCGAAGATGCCCTGCCTACCCCTCCGCCGGAAGAAATTCGAAAAGAACCCCAAGGTTCCCTAGCGTTGTCCCAGCTCCTTTTCATTGTGGGTCACATTGCGATCAAGCAGATCGTCCATCTGGAGCTATGCGAGTTCGATTTCAAGAGGAGGAAGGCAGAAAAAGAGAGAACCAAAGGCACCAATGCATCTCCGGAGAAGAAAGCCACTGATGATCAAGACGAGCTGGATCTGATAGGTGGGACCACAGAGGATGACTTCACCGAGGCAATGGCACATATTCGTGAGCGGGAACTGTTGTACGGAGAGAAGTCACTGCTGGCGAACTTCGGTCCGTTGGTGACAGAGATTTGTTCCAATAATACGACCTACAGAGACCGCAACCTTCAAGCAGCCGCAACGTTGTGCATGGCAAAGCTTATGTGCGTCTCATCCGAGTATTGCGAAACGAACCTTCCACTTTTGATCACCATTCTCGAGCGGTCGAAAGATCCTATCATTCGAAGTAACGTTGTCATTGCCCTGGGTGACATGGCCGTTTGCTTTAACCATCTCATTGACGAGAACACCGACTTCCTCTACCGTCGACTCAACGATACTGATGCGTCAGTCAAGCGGACATGCTTGATGACCCTGACTTTCCTCATACTTGCGGGTCAGGTCAAAGTGAAAGGGCAACTTGGCGAGATGGCTAAATGCCTGGAGGATTCTGATAAGCGCATTGCCGACTTATCAAGAATGTTCTTTACGGAGTTGGCAACCAAAGATAATGCTCTATATAACCATTTCGTTGATATGTTTTCATTGTTGAGCGCAGAGAAGGAGCTTGAAGAGGACGCCTTGCGGCGAATAATCAAGTTTCTGGCTTCATTTATCGAAAAGGTGAGGAAACCCTGCACCCCAATTTGTAAGGACCACTTGATGCTAAAACCCCTTCAGGACAAGCACGCCAAGCAGCTTGCTGACAAGCTCGCTGCACGACTCGTACGTTGTGAAACTGAACGACAATGGAATGATGTTGCGTACGCGCTTTCACTTCTGCAGCACAAGAACGAGGATATCCAGAAGGCGGTCGGCGCAGGCTTCCGCGTGATTCAGGCAACTGCTTAGGGTCAGGTTCTATCGATGGAGTCGGAAATAGGCTAGGCGCCTGTGTCAGACCTTGCTGGTGTATACGACTGGAGTTTCTGGGTGCTGATTTAGGCTGACGGCGGTAAATCTGCGATACCGTTCTCGTTTCCATCATCGTTCAATCGAGCAGATCCAGGGCTTTCCTTCAGGTATAGCACGAGACGGAAGGCTGTGTTTCCATTCAAGTAGTACCGATGCAACCTCTTGCTTCGAAGGAAACCCAATCTCTCATAGAGTTTCATGGCTGCTGTGTTATCAACCTCGGTTTCTAATGCGACCTGCAACACATTTAACAACCATGCGTTTGAAGCTCTACGCGGCAAACATACCTCATCTGCGTCGCCCTCGATCATAGCATCGATTGCCATACGTACAAGCTTCGTCGCGATGCCTTTCCCCCGGTGTTCCCCTTTCACTGCCAGCATGGCTATGTAGCCCCTCAACGCTCCTCCTCGATGAGGCTCAAGCTTCGAGATCACCACGCCAACAAGATTGTCTTTATCATCCAACGTCTGCAAGCAGTCAGCACGAGGGCTAATGATGGGGTTCCGAGGATCCGACCATGAAGCATAAGTGGCCCCACTGGTAGAGGAAATATCGATAGACATAGATGCTGTAGGGTTCCGAAAGGTCTTGAGATATTAGCTGTCGGATCGCTTTCAAGTAGACCGATTCATTGCTGCTATGATACTGAACATAACGAAGCCCCGACGACGCCAGAGGCGCGTCTTCGCTCATGCCGTGCTTTTATCTTCCCTGTCGTTGTCTCCGAGATTTCTCCAAAAGCTGCCGCAGGTGTAGGTCACCGGCTTAGTAAGCAACAACGCGTTTGCCAACAGTCGCATGACGTTGTTCGCGGAATTTCGCACGCAAATGCTGAGATTTCTGTGAACAGAGCTGCGCATTGACGCGCAATGTTCCTCCGTCGACGGCATAAACCTGCCATATCTCCTGCTGAAGAACTCGTAGACTCGATACCGCCGGAAGATGGTGAAGAGGTCCGCCTCGTCTCGGTCTCGAAGCTCAAAGCTCTTACTCGCAAGAAAAGCAAGCGGCGCAATTGGCTCATCTTCGGATTGGGAGGTCTATTCGGGATTGTCATCGCTGCGTTTTTCGCTAATCAGAGCGATGTGATTAATTTGGATGGTTTCCTGGACCTGAATCTGGACTCGCTGCTCGATGTAATACCAGCAGGCATCATCAAGGATGCGAAGGAGCTCACGGTACGCTGAATGATATGTACGCACAGGGTTGTAGTAGCCGTATTGGACTGACGCTGATGATACGGTATTGCTAGCAAAATGAGCGAGAAGTGGTCAATTATGACTCCTTCTCTGTCGGGCTTCATCTTCGGTCACAAGGCATCAAAGCCAAGCATCCTGTCATTATGATACCTGGCGTCATTTCGACAGGACTTGAGAGCTGGGGTACTGAGGATAATTCAAGGCAATACTTCAGAAAGCGACTGTGGGGGAGTTGGACCATGATGCGAGCGTTGGTACTGGATAAAGCAGGCTGGAAGCGGCATATCATGCTAGACAAGGTCACAGGGCTGGACCCGCCGGGCATCAAGCTGAGGGCTGCGCAGGGCTTCAATGCTGCGGATTTCTTCGTTACTGGCTACTGGATATGGAATAAGATCCTCGAGAATCTAGCGACAATCGGATACGATCCTTCAAACGCATTCACTGCAGCATACGACTGGCGGCTATCTTATATCAATCTTGAGGCTCGTGACCAGTACTTCACCAGACTGAAATCATATATTGAGATGGCAGTGCGAATATCGGGTACAAAGACAGTGTTGGTATCGCACAGTATGGGCTCGCAGGTACTCTTCTACTTCCTTCATTGGGTACAGGCGGAAGGCCATGGTCATGGGGGACCTACATGGGTTGACACATACATTGATTCATGGATCAACATCAGCGGGTGCATGCTTGGCGCTTTGAAAGGATTCCCTGCGGCAATGTCTGGGGAGATGAAGGATACAGCACAGCTCAATGCCTTTGCCGTATATGGCTTGGAGAAGTTCGTCAGCAGGGAAGAACGGGCGGAGATCTTCCGAGCTATGCCTGGTATTTCAAGTATGCTGCCCAAGGGGGGCAACGCGGTTTGGGGCAACCGGACTTGGGCGCCGGATGACCTGCCCGATCAGAAAGTCAGCTACGGTACTTTTATCAACTTCAAAGAAAGCAACTCGACTCATACACCAAGAAATCTGACGGTCGAGGAAAGTCTTGACTACTTGCTTGAGCATAGCGACTCTTGGTACAAGGATCAGGTACTTTCCAGTTACTCTCATGGTGTCGCCCATACCAGAGCAGAGGTTGAAGACAACGAAAGAGATCCGAGGAAATGGATCAATCCTCTCGAAACGCGTCTGCCTTATTCTCCAAACCTGAAGATCTACTGCTTTTACGGGGTTGGAAAGTCGACAGAGCGGAGCTATTTCTATCGCGAAGATCTCGATCCATTGTCTAAACTGAATGTTACGATTGACACAGGTCTCACGAACGAAGCTGTTGACCACGGCATAATCCCAGGAGAGGGAGATGGAACAGTGTCGCTTCTCAGTAACGGGTACATGTGCGCCAAGGGCTGGAAAATCAGACGATACAACCCGGCTGGCATACAGGTCAAAGTATATGAGATGCCCCACGAACCAGAACGGTTCTCACCCAGGGGCGGTCCGAACACGGGTAAGTTGCTCTACTCAGGCATCGCGTTCTTGCTGACTGAAGAAGGCGATCATGTCGATATACTCGGCCGCTCATCCCTTAACGATCTCATTCTGCGCGTCGCCGGAGGCCAAGGGGATCTGATTGAAGAGAACTATGTTTCCAACATCAAAGAATACTCCGAGCGGGTCAAAATCTACGATGACGACCAATGATACAGTTTGATACTCACGTCTTCCCGGACTATCAGCATAGCGCGTACCGTACGGTGTTTGATATGCTTACAAAGGCGTTTGGTATCACCTTATACCTTTTTGATACCCATTGTAGGTGGCAAGTCGATAGAAATAGACTCGATATAGAGAAGAAATTGCGAATGATTGAACGTCATCTTCGCCGCGCTTGATTCTCATCTGCCTATCGCCCTGCTCCGGAAGAGAGAAGAGTTTGTTTGAGATTAACACGCTAAATGCCATGAACCCTAACACCATCTAATGCCATCCTCCTCTTACACTATCCCCGCACTCCTGACTCACCCCACTACCCCCATCACCTACCCACAGCCGCCTAATCACACCTCCCATCCCGCCACCCAGTCCTCCACCTCTCCTCCCACCGCCCACAATCAAACAACCCCTTGCCCAACTTCCGATTCACCTCATTATGCGCCTCGCACATCCACCTTCCCAGCCCGTCCCTTCCCTCCACCCTCGGCTCGTTCCCCTTGACCGTTATCCACGCCCCGAAATCGTCCGCGCACACCCAGCACGGATACAGCTTCGCGAACAGCGCGAGGAACTGGCGCATCTCGGTCTGCTGCGTCGGCGACGCCCGGGCCGGGTACGAGGCGGAGATGGTGTGCAGGAGCGTCCAGGTGCCGCGGCCGAGCTGCTCGACGTCGGGGGGGCAGTCGGCGGGGGGGGCGAGGGAGGAGGGGTCGGGTGATGGGGAGGTGCTTGTGCTTGTGCTTATGCTTGTGCTCGTCGAGCTAGTGGAGGGGGAGTGGGAGACTTGTTTCTTCGTCAGGGCGGCCCAGTCGGCGAAGGAGGTGCAGGAGCGGCATCTGGGTTGTCGGATGTCAGTGTTGGTGGTACTTGCGAGTGGGAAGGGATGGGTCGTACGGTTTCCCGTCCTTGCCCAGCACGACGCCCTTGGGAAATTTCTTGGGCGCTTCGTCGCCAGTCACGCCGTCGTCGCGCGGCTGGGGCTTGTCGTCCGCTTTGGTCTTCTTCGACTGCCGGATCTGGTCCGAGAAGAACTTGTCCATTGTCCGTGACGCATGGTTGTCGCTATTTACTAGGTTCACGGAACATAGACCTTCAAGATTGACTAATGCGCTCCCGTCCCACCGGCGCTTGCCGGCCCACCCCCACCATCCACACCAGCGTGTGATATCATTGCTTACTCATCTCTTACTAAGCGCCCCTATTTATGTCTTAGTCATCATTTCCTATATATACTCTACATAGCGTAAACAAATAGGAACAACTTTCTACAGACTGATTCACATCTGGTAGCATCAAAGGTTTGAGACACACTTTCAAGCAACCCTGAAGCTCAGACTTTGATCTGAGCTGATTTAATTTGTATTCTGATCATGAAAGTTTCAATGCAGTAATGCATAGACTATGTATTCACTCTCTCTTTAGTGCTCATCACTACTTCAGTGTTGAGACTACAGAATAAAGAGATGAATTCTTATGCTGTGTTGTACAAAGAAAAGTTCTATCTTTCTTATATTGTAACATGTTCAACAGCAATTCAAACTGAATCAAAATTGATTTGTTAGTTAATGTCTTCAATCATTTACAATCTCTCAGTATAGAGCTCAACTCTATTTCTATAATGATGAATAAACTCACTATCATTAATCAGTCATCAGTGTCAGAAATGACTTCTTGAGTTGATTACAAGACAATGACAAGTTAAATTGCATTTCTTCAGACTTAATTAAGAAATGTTTATGCTGATTAATTGACTTTCATGTCTGAGATTACATTTCTATTTAGTGCAGCTTCAGAGACTCAAGAAATATCTAATGTGATAGTGTCTCTCTCTGCAGCAGTATTCAAGGATTCTCTGAAGATGAAGACACTGTCTATCTATAAAAGTAGTTGAAAAGTGAACACTGCAGAGATGTAAGTTCTCAAAATGAAAGCTTACTTTCAATTCTACAAAATGTTGACAAATTAACTTCTGAGTGACAAAGCAAAGATTACTGTTATGATCAGTTATTTAAAAGATACTGTTAAAGTATGATGACTCTGAAAAGAAGAATGACTTTGAGCTGAAGAAGATCTGTTAAACATTAGATCTTAAAATATAAACAACTTCTTTTTAGCATTTCTACTGGTCTTTGAAAACATTAATGAAATAAAACATCAATGTTGTCATTATGAGGCACTGAAACAAATGAAATTGATTTGACAATATGAAGCAGAGTTTACAAAGATTGTATAACTTCTTCAGTCTATATCAGTCAAATACAAACAGAAACAACAGTTCACTCAGAGTTTAAAGCAGAAGATTTAATCTAAACTCTAAAAGTATTTAGAGACTAAAGTAACTACTCTTGATGAGCTAGTTCAATGAGTTAATTGAATTGAATAAAGTCTTTAAGAAATACATAATAAGAGTCACCTTAATGTCTTTGATGGCTTAAATTTGAACTGTAACAACTCATTAATTAATTCTTGAGACTGATCTCAAAGTCATGAAAGATTAATTATGTCTAAATTAAACAAGTCAGATATGGAAGCTTATTGAACCTGATGTAAAAAGAATAAAGTGTGCTTTCACTGTAAAAAGTTCTTGCATATAGCTAAAGACTGCTGAGATAACAAGGACACTGATAAGGATAAAGATAAGGGCAAAGATAAGGGCAAGAATAAGAACAAGAAAAAAAGTAAAGACAAGAAGAAGCTGAAGATTGTTGAAGTTGATTTGAACAATTTGAAAAACTAGAGTTGTTTATGAATATAGAAGTGTTTGTAAACAAGTTAACAGAAGCTTCTATTCAATCTAATAATGATCTGAGTGAAGCATTCACACTGAATGACCTGAAATCCTTACTATTAAGTATGATCTTCAGTTAAATCAATGCTCTCAATTCAAATGCATACATTCTTGCAGGCTGCATTCAAGACAGACTGAATGAGATAAATGTGAAAGTACTAATTGATTTAGATATAAACTGAATATATATCTTCTCAACAGTTGTCAATCAAATGTTGATTGATAGTTAATATGAAATTAAATTACTTAAGATATTCTTGCTAAACAGACAGATCATTTAATTAACTGCAAAGCTGATCTTTCATCTCAAGATAAATAGCTTTTGACAACAATTAAAAGTATAAATTGTGAATCTTTAAGAACATGATCTCATTCTAAGATTAATCTGACTAAAAGTCACTAATTCTCAGATTGATTAAGCTACAGATTGTATGATGATTCAGAATTAACAATGAAAACATCATTATCTGTTTCTGAAAAAGCAGCAATGAGCTGTAAATGAGTTAACATTAAATGTGATTGAAGAATGTGTGACTATGAAGGCACTTTGAAATTGCAGAACTGTTGAGCACTTACTAGTAATTTAACAGAACTCAGAGAAGTCAGAAGCTGAACTGTTAGCTGTTATAAATGAATGACTATGAGTTGTTATTAAAGAGTTTTAATTCATATTTAGATCAACTTTATCAGACAAACTATTACCTAAATGAGTGTTTGAACATAGCATTAACATTAATGATATTAAGTCTGTTAACATAAATGCTTATTCTCTGTCACAGCTACAGCTGAATGAACAGACTAAACAGATAACAGAACTAATGAATAAAGATCTGATTTATAAGTCTGTAAGTTTATGGGGCTTTTTGATTCTGTTTGTTAAAAAGAAGAAGGGTACATGATGAATGTGCATTGATTACAGAGTGTTAAACAACATTACTGTTAAGAATGAATATTCACTTCTCTGAATTCAGAAATGTCTAGATTGAATCAGCAAAGTCTGATATCTAATCAAGCTTAATCTCACTTTAAGCTATTATCAAGTTTGTGTAACCAAAAACAATATGAAAAAGACTGTCTTCAATACTCATTACAGCAAATATGAGTTCACAGCTATATTCTTTGAGCTATGCAATGCTCTGATGACATTTCAGTTGATGATGAACTCTATATTATGAAACTTACTCAACAAATTCTGCCTAATATACCTTAACAACATACTGATCTTTTTTGACTCAATTTTAAATCATCAAAAACACTTATGAATCATTCTTGATATCTTAAAGAAACATAAGCTATATGCTAAGCCTAATAAGTGCACTGTTGAGGTGAAAATCCTTAAGTTTTGTAAACATATCATGAGGCAAGACACACTACAGCTGACCTCTATCAAGATATCAGTCATTAAAGATTGGTCTGCCTCAAAGACAGCACATCATGTACAGCAGTTTCTTGAACTGACTTTGTACTACTGATGATTTGTATAAGAATTTGCACAGATTGCAGCATTGCTATCAGATTTGCTTAAGAAGAATGACATTAAGTTGTGTACAAAGAAGAATTAACTCATTGTCTGAAATGCATTATGTGACAGTGTCTTTCAACAGCTTAAGAATGCATTTACATTCAAATCAATACTTATTCAAGTAGCTGTATGCAAATCATTTACTATTGAAATGAATGCTTCTAAATAGACAATTGACTGTGCTCTGATGCAGAATGAAATGAATGAGAAATGTTATTCAGTTATTTATGATGATCAGAAGTTACAAGATGCAGAGCTTAATTATTCTGTTTATAAAAAGAAGCTATTGATCATTAAGCATGCACTTTGAACTTGGCAGTACTATATTGAAAATGATCATATTATGACTATTGTTATGAATCATGAAGGCCTACAATATTTAAAGAATACATCACATTCATTCAAACAGCTAGCTTAATGAATTGATGAATTTCAGCAGTATGATCTTAACATTCAATATTGACCTGAAGTTCAGGCTGTTGTATCAGATTTGATCAGTTATTAATCTGATTTCATAGAGAAAGACTCAGCAAATAGAGTGTTCTTAGATGCTCTGTGAAGACTAGACAATGTGAAATGAAAGAAAGTGATGATACTGTATCTGAAAGATAATACAGAATCTGAAAAGTCACTGCTTTGCAAGCATGTGTGCAAAAATGATGTGATGAATCAATTTTGACTGCATTATAATTTGAAATTGAACAATCTGTATTTGATTTAAAAGTAAAACAATGATGAAGCATCATTTCTACAGTTTCAGTACTGTGCAGACTTTTTGAAACATATGCACATTAAATATGAGCATCTAGGAGTGCTGAGACTGCTAAAAGTCATTTGACTTTGAGCTTAATGACATGAACTATTGCAGAATATCAAATTGTTTGCAAAGCATTATCTTAACTGTTAAGTTGCTCAATGACCTTGAAAACATCAAGAGATTGAAGAACATTCATATTTAACTTGCAAGAATTTACTACTGTTTAAAAGATGAAAAATTGACATAATAAACATACTATCTTAAATGTCTTGAGAGAACTGCTGAATTATAACAACAATTAACTATGTTACAGGCTGATCTGTGGCTAAAGCTGTTCTGAATGCAATGAAAACAACAGTTGCAGATTTTCTGTGTGATGAAATCTTTACAAATTATGATTTATCAAGAAAGTTACTATCTAATAATGATACAAACTTTCTTAGCCATGTTGTGATCTACTATTTGAAAAAGCTTGAGACTCAGCATAGAATAATGACTCTTTATCATCTCTGCACAAATAAAAAGATAGAAAATCTAAATGAAATATTGAGCTTCATGCTTACAAAATATCTTATGAGTAAATCAACTCAATTATGAAATGAATACTTATCACAAGCACTTTTTGCAGTCTGAATCTGAGCTCATAGTACAACTAAACAGAGCTCATTCTACTTACTGTATAAGATAAATTCACAACTATTAGGTGACTCAAATGATTCTTGACTGCTGAGAGAAACTGACTTTGAAGATCAGTTAAAATGAGTTGAGCAGATACAGATGATTTGAGTAATTGTCAATGAAATTCTTTTATGAAAGACTATTGAATCAAAAATGATTTGTGATGAAACAGTGCAGTTAAGCACTACAAAGAAAGAAGACTGAGTGTTTATATGAAATGAAGAGTCTCAGAAGTTTAAAGCTAAATGATTTAAGTCTTATAAGATATTGAAAACTTATTCATTAGAAACTTATGCATTAGAAATGTTCACAGAATGTGTTCTACAAAATTTAATTTATAATAATTGACTTGTAAAAGCACATATCTTTAATGTCAATGAATTTTGAGCTAGTTCAGAGCTGCAAAGCAGTCTGAAATGAGCTAAACTATCTGTGCAGTGATTAAGCTCTGAAGTTGATGAGATTCTTAAACAGAAAGAGTCACTGTTGTCTTTCTATAAAGAACTCTCAATCATATCTTGAGTCAAATGAGATTGCAGACAAAAGAAAGGGCTACATAAGCTCTTAATAGAGAAGAGAGAAGATCTTTCTTAAAAGACAATTTGTAAGACATAAAAATGTTATGAATAGATAAATTCATCTATATTCTCATTACAGAACATTTTGAAAGCACACTGAAGTGTTGCTTCTTTTAAACTGATCTTGACTGAAGTGAGTGATGTAATGAATGCATTATAGAAGACTATTGAAAACTAAAGAGATGCTGATGACTTGACTTTAACATTCATGATAGAAGAGAGATATAATTAGAAGAGAGTGAAAGTTTTGGCATCACATGATATTAAGAAAAAACTGAATGATTAAAAATGACTCAATAAAGGCTTGCAACAATGACACAATGAGTTGAAGTCAAAGTGAACAAGTAGTAAAGCTGAAAAGAAAGATCAAAAAGTCTTAACTGTTAAAAGGTGGCATCACACTAATAGCATAGCTATCATGAGTTATATATCTAACACTCTCTCTAACCCGCGATCGGCCCACAACTGACCCACAGGTGTAAAGAGTGTGCACAGACAGTGGTTTAAACTCATGACCTTTTGAACTTACTCTCTCACCATGAACTTGAACCACTGGCAGAGGTGGCCTAGGCGCCATTTTATGCAAGTTATTACACACTAACTCAGGCTCATAACCTGTTAAAAGGTGGCACCACACTAATAGCATAGCTATCATGAGTTATATATCTAACATTAACTTCAATAAGAATCAACAGTGATCTGATGATGATCTGTGAAAGAAATATGAACTTGTATAATCTATGTAAGAGACTCAAGAAAAAGACCCTTGTAGACTAGAAGATGATAGTATTAGAAGCAAAGCAATTTCATTAATTATTTATCTATTAAAAAAAAAAAAAAAAAGTTATGAGCTAAGTATAAATCATATTTAAAGCAAAACTACTGTTTACTGCAACAGCACAATGATGAGTGAGAATGTGACTGATGTGAATGAGATGATGATGCAAGTAAAGTAACAAATACATCAATGTTAAGTTTTTTAACTTAATAACAAAGAATCTCAGCAGCTGTCTTTAACTTATTCATAGTGCTTGAAACATTCTCTGTTGATGAGTAATTGTAGCTGATGAGAAGTATAACATTGCTGATAATGACAGTGAGAACAGCAGACAGAGTGACAACACAATGATGATAAGAAGTTGCTGAGTTAACAGATGAAGAGAATTTGAACTCTGCATAATTTAGAACAATAAGTAGCTGTTATACTAGTATAGATTTATACTTATAAAAGCTGCATCAAATATTCTGTGCATCTCAATGACAGTTCATACATGAACTGCAGAGAAGATAATGATTATTAAATTTAGTCTAAATGCACACTGTAAACAGCTCATCTTCATGTACATAGTTGTTGCAGACAGCTAGCTTATGTTCTTTACAAATATGAGTGACAGCAGCTTCACAATATGTTTAATGAGTGCAAAAACAATCTGAATTTATGTTGATATGCAGAATTAACTGTTAAATTATTGACAACATCTTAAGCTTAATCTCAAGTCAACTCTTCAACAGCAGATCAGTCAGAACATTAAGCAATAAGAAGTCAAGCTGATCAGCAGTTAATTTGTTAAAGAGAGAAGAGAAAGCAGCATTAAAAGTAGAATGCTTAATCAATTTTATGTATTGTTAATCTTTAAATCAAAATCAAGACAACAACATATTGAGAAGAGAGTTTTGCAAGCTTTTTTTAAAACAGAAATGATCAGTAGTCTTGTAAGTGCAATTAGAAGCAGACTTCTTCTGATTTAAGTTGTTGTCATCTGTATCTGATGATGAAGCAGCAGCAACATGATGTGAAACACAGATCTTAAAAGATGATCTATGAAACATTAATGACATGCTGTGAACATATCATGAAAGCTTACATGATGATAAAGTGAATAAAAAATTAATAAGTTGATGAAGTAGCAGTTAAAAGTTGAAGTGTGATTGAAAACTAAAGAAAGAAGAAGAGAATTTCTTTTGAGAAGTTGTAATCAATGATATAGATAGATGATGTGAACAGTGAATAATTCATCTCACTGTCATGACAATAATGATCTGCACTTCTAGCTGCTTTTGAATGACAATAGTGATGTGGAGTGAGGTAAAACAATGTGAATGCAAACTGCAGACAGAAATTTTACAGAATGTCAAGCAAACCTCTGCACTCACATCAGTGGACTGTTGTGACTGTGCAGTAGGGGAGAATGTGATATCATTGCTTACTCATCTCTTACTAAGCGCCCCTATTTATGTCTTAGTCATCATTTCCTATATATACTCTACATAGCGTAAACGAATAGGAACAACTTTCTACGGACCGATTCACAAGCGTCATACAGTGAGGTCTTCAAGGTAAATATGCCCACCATGCCCTCCCACCGCCATGAGCGATCCGACCTACACCACCGCCCCACCGCCCGTCCGACCCAAACCCATCCCCGTCGTCCTCCTCAAAACTAAATCCACGCCCACCGACATTTACGAAGAATACTTCTCGCGCGACGGCCGCTTCGCGCCGCAGTTCGTGCCGGTGCTCGAACACACCTTCAACGCGGCAAACCTGCAGAAGCTGCGCCGCCTCCTGACCGACGGCCACGATGGCGACTACCTCCGCGACGGAGAGACGCGGTACGGAGGGATGATATTCACGAGCCAGAGGGCGGTGGAGGCGTTTGCGGGCGTGGTGCGAGAGGTGGGTGCGTGGACTTCCTACTCACCTCCGCTTCCCTTCACTTCCCCTTCGCGCTTTGCTCTCTATCAGGCATATATAAAAACGCCCACCTGTCACTCTCTGCTTTACACCGTCACATCAAATCGAAATCGGGATTGAAATCGAGCCCAACCACTAACACCCACCCACCCCACCAGCCTCCACCACCACCACCACCACAACCCCCCTCAACACCCTCTCCCTCCCCCTCTACGTCGTCGGCCCCGCCACCTCACACGCCCTCCACGCCCTAACAACCACCCACCTCCCCGGCTGCGCCGTCCTCGGCGCCGAGTCCAGCAACGGCGAGAACCTCGCCGCCTTCATCCTGCAGCACTACCCCCACTCCCTCTCCCACCGCCGACGTCCGACGGAGCCGGAGCCGCAACCCTCCCTGCTCTTCCTCGTCGGCGAGCAGCGCCGCGACGTCATCCCGCGCACGCTATCGTCATCGTCGCTGGAGCCGGCGCGGAGGATCGGCGTCGATGAGTGGGTCGTGTATGAGAGTGGGTTGTTGCCTTCGTTCGAGGCGGATTTGGAGGGGGTGGTGGAGCGAGGGGGCAGTG
>JAABUY010000150.1_pt1 | contig 146771 bp, 134 predicted proteins | sample 5560271 | NCBI WGS metagenome assembly JAABUY01 (sample SAMN10711886, study PRJNA513374) | rock metagenome | isolation source: Antarctica rocks | place: Antarctica: Victoria Land, University Valley
AGCAGAGGAGTATGCTCTGCATAACCTGCATAACCCGTACATAAATGCGCATAACGCATGATTAGTCACACCCGCATGGCCTAATTGGCTGGAACGGAGTAAGAATCAATCAATCAATCAATCAATCCATGTTCGCAAGGCTAGACTCGACCAGGGCAGCCGTGGGGGCCGTCATGGGTTTGTTTATCATGCATCCAAGATCCGGTCCGAAAATAACTTATATCTCCTCGCAAAGTCTCTGAGAACTTTCAAGGGTTCTTTGAAATGATATATATCTCTCTACCAACAGCAAAACGTAGTCCATACCTTTTAACAGCTTCAACTGTTGGTGTTGAGTTGTCCGCATTGGGATGTGGCTCAGTGGCATTTCTCACCCGCCACGACATAGCTAAACATCACAATTTCCCATGCTCTCTAAACCTCCATCTGCACCCCGCACCTAAACCAACACCTATAACACCTAAAGCCCACCTAAACCCACTCCGAAACCCACTCCGAAACCCCATACCTAAACAAAACTACACCTCAAACTCGCGAATACTCATCAGACCAAAACCACCCAGCAAATCCAGTAACCCGATCCCCAACCCGCAACCCAATCCCAACCTAACCTGCGCTCCGAACCACCAACCCGCCCTCCTCCCCCATCCTCCGCCCCAAATCCCCTCCCCTTCACACCCCCTCCCCTCCAATCCCACAACCCCACAACCCCACAACCCCATAACCCCACAAACCCCCTCCCTCTCACCCCAGGCACCACCGAACCCCAAAACACCCCATCTATGCAATATCGACGCTCACGAAACCCCACATGCCAATCTAGACGACTTGTTCCGTCTTCCCAAGACTTGAATCACACCGTCATCCGCACTCGCGCCGAGTCTTGTTTGTTTCGCGCCTTCCCAAAGCTCCCCCGACCGTCTCCCTTACGCGACGTCTCCTCCGCGTCGTCCGCTTCGGGGAGTCCTGTGCCGTCTTCGTGCAGAGATGGGCCTGGCGTGAGCGTCTGGGCAGGGTAGGTAGCTTGTGGAGGCATGCGAGTGTTACGCCCTCGGGGCTGGAGGTAGGGAGGAGATGGGAGTGGGGGCTTTGGGTTCAGGGAGTCGGGCAGGGGGGTGTCAGGGGGCGGAGGGATAGGTGATCTTGGGTGTTGTGGAATTCTTGTGTTGGGAAGGGAGGAGGTTGGGGTGGTTGGCGTTCGATGTGCGTTGGGCCTGTGGGACACTGGCAGTGTATTGTGAGCTTAAAGCACTCACGGTGATGGCAGGATGTTGAATTGAAGCGAAGATATGACACGAATCCACACCACGCACGAGGCTTACATGCGACTGTAGTGGAAAAAAGGGAGATTTAAAGTGCTGCATATCTACCACGTTCCTTGTAAAGGAACGATAGACTCGCTCCCTGTAAGCGCCGTGACGGTACAGAACAGAACGACAGAAGGTGTGATGAAAAGAGTCCCTCGAAAGTAAACACCCGGCTCCCGACTGCTGCTGGTTTACGCTTTGTAGAAGAGAAATTTGGAGGAGAAGAAAAGGTCTTTGAAGGGTTCTTGATATGGTGGCATGACCGAATCATTCGTCTTGGACTGCGGGTTTAAACTTCCAAGCTTCTCACGTTGCTGTAGTCGATTGACGCCAAGTCTAAGCCGAAAACGCGTCGTCGCTTGTTGTGACTCAAAGACTTTGTATTAGGTGGTTTAGAGAATTTTACATGGTCTCTTCCGACCTTCCCTCTTGTTGCTCTTTGGCGGGGGTTCCAATGCCGCGACGATGGCCTACGGATTACGGTCAGCAGTGATCTGACATCTTCGAACCAACAAGAGAGTCTCACCTCATCGAAGACGTCTTTCAGCTTATATTGAGTCAACGCCGAACACTCCACATATTTGACTGCATTCAGCTCCCTCGCCATCCGCTCGCCATCCTCTTTCCTGACCGGCTGCATCTTCTGCTTGCCCAGCTTATCCCTCACGCTCATGTCGTCCCTCAGATCGGTCTGTGTGCCTACGATCAAACACGGGACTCCAGGGCAGTGGTGGTGAACTTCGGGGAACCACTTCTCTCGGACGTTCTCGAATGAAGCGGGGGATGTGACGGAGAAGCACACGAGGAAGACGTCGGTCTGAGGGTACGAGAGAGGGCGCAACCTGTCGTAGTCTTCCTGGCCGGCCGTGTCGAAGAGACCAAGAGTGTATGGCTCATCACCGATCCTAAAGAATATATGTGAGCGAAGAAGGCAGTAAGGTAGTTGTGGCTGTGGCCAAAGAGCGATGCAGAGAAGGTCGTGCAAAGTAGGTATCTAACTGATATGCTATAGGAGAAGGTAACGGGTCAAACGCCGAGAGATTGCGACTCACATCACGGTGACAGCATAGTTGTCAAAGACCGTCGGCACGTATTCGGAGGGAAACTTATTCGTGGTGTAGGAGATCAGGAGGCAAGTCTTGCCAACAGCACCGTCGCCGACAACTACACATCTATCACCCGTCAAGGTAACGTCAGCAACCAGTTCCAACAGCAAGGCTGTGTGATGATTGAGGAGAAGTAATGAGTGAATGTAGGGTAGTTCGATATACTAACTTGATTGTGGCGACGACCATCTCGACTGCGTCGACCGACTATCTAATGAAGTAAAGGTGTTTGCTTGCGAAAAGCAAACGAGTTTGAGTCGTGGACGCAGTGAGTTATTGGTCTTGAGTGGAGGGGTGGCGGAGTTGATTGATGAATTATGGGGGATTGCTTGTAAAGGCGGCAAGGCAAGCTCGATAAGGGTGTCTCAGTGAGTGCGATAAAGACTGAGCTCAATGGACAACTGCCGCAATCTTTCTGGAGTTCAAAATCATCATCGTTAGCTGTCACCTTACAATCCATCAACACGTGCATGGAGCCTCACAAAAATAGATGAAACGTAGCACAGGCGGTGCACCAACGGACACAGCTGTGGCTGTGGATGTGGATGCCAGATGAAGTCTTGTCGGATTCAGGAATCTTGGGGGTTGTAGTCTGCTGCAAGTCTGCTATGATGAGGTCTTTGATAAGATTGATACAGAGTGACAATTAGTGTGAGCGCAAGAGGTAGGAGGTGAGCTGTGAAGGCGTCCTCATTCGGAAATAATGTGACATTCCGTTCCCGGGAACATAAAGGTCTGGCGGGTAAAGAACCGGGAACGGCGTCTCAGCAGCCAATGGGAACGCTGAAACTCGACATAAGGCAATGGGCTATCGACAGTGGTGGGTAAGCGAAGACGGTAGTTACCGGGCAACGACTCAGATAATATTGATACCTTTGCTCCCAACTTCGGTACTGGACAATCCACAAACAGTAGATGGAAGGACTTGAGAGCTGAGAGTCCCATCAGATGATGATAAGGTAGGTACCTTATTGAGTGACAGCTAAGTGGCAAGCCTCTTGAGTTCTGTGGACTCATTGAAATATGTACAAATGTCTTCAGATAGATTCTCGATACAAGTATTCCTTCAGGATCTTCCAACTCATATCTGATACTTCATATTCATCGTTTGAACATGTTCCATGACCTCTTGGAGCCCGGTATCTGCGTGGCATTACCCTCGCGTACTTCAGGCTGTTCGAAAAGAGACTCGTTACGCTGACTTCGACCGACGACCTTACCTTTGACATGTTGGTCAACCTATGTTGGGGGTTGTCAGCATTACCTTAGCCACGAGGTTGTGGGTGTGTAAGGTCCCACCTGGTCGAGTTTGTAGTTCTTCATCAGCAGACTCAGAAGTATCAGAGGCGCAGCCACGCAGATCGAAATGATCAAGAGAATGTTCATCGTCTCCTGGTATGCCCGATTGATGGCAATCCTTTCCGGAGAACCCATCGCGTAGGATGTCGCGACCGGAAGGCTTCCGAATATCTTCACGGCGTCTCCCTTCGCGTTCGCTGGCAAATACAAGGCGAGTTTCTTCGGGATATTCGCCGTCCAGACCGCGCCCGATATTGCCGAACCGACTGCGCCTCCAATCTCGACAATGGTCAGGTAGATCGCGGTGGCGGCAGCGACCTCCTGGTGGCTGGCCGAAGCCTGTATCCCCAACTGAGCCAGTACGTTGAGCATACCTCCACCGATACCGACAGCGATCTGAGTGCCAACGATCTGTGAGATGGAGCTTCCTTCCGTCCGGTAACGGATCATCAGGCCAATGCCCATAAGATATATACAAGCTCCGGCGGTGATGAAGTATTTGTAGTGTCGAGTGTACTTTATGACGATCCCAATACAGATTGAGGCTACCGTCGAGGTAAAAGAGAAAGTCAGCGTGACATGGCCGGCGGCGGTTATAGACTGTCCTTGAACGACTTGAAGGTAGGAGAAGAAGTAGGGCTGCACGGAGGTGTAGAAAACCACTGCGAACCATCAGTATATCTACATGCCACCGATCCCGCTGAAAAATGCTCACAAAAATAAAAGAAGCCAATCAGACACCCTGCCAATACCGTTCTGTCACTCAGCAGGTGGAGAGAGAGAAACGGCCTAGGCGCGAGTTTAGGGCTCATCTCCCAAAGCGGTATCAAGACAAGGCACACGCATCCCACAACGATCATAGCAATGATGCTTGGGTTATGCCATCCACTTTTGGCTGTAGCCGCAAGAGTCAACGGGATCAATATCAAGGATATCGCTGCGGAGAGAAGTAATAACCCCATGATATCCAACTCGTACCACAATGTCTTGAGGACTGAAAACGGCGTCTGCCCTCGGAAAGGGGAACGTGGAAGGATCCCAAGCCTCGCAGCCTTACGCCGGTTCAGAAACAGTGCCAACGCTAGCGGCATGAACGAAATCGGCAGCACGATAGTCCAGATGCCGTAGCCCCATCTCCAGGTGGTCCTGCCTAAGATGCTCTGTGCGATTGGGGGACCCACCCAGACCGTGATCAGGAACGGGATGTCAGGTAGGCTGGAGAAAAGGGCCCGGTTGAGAAGATCGCTTGTGTCTGCAATGAAAATTTGTTGCAGAATCTGCAGTCCGGTTGATCCAGCAGCATAGAAGATCTGAGCGGAAGCAAAGGTTTTGACGTTATTGGAGCCAGCCATTTAATGTAAAGAAAGACGCTAAACGAAAATGCCTCCAAACGCCCGAAGACGTTGGCAATCTTGGCCATCGGGGGCTTGACAACGGCTACAGTTCAGTTAGCTAAGGGCTGCACAGAAGATGTAGATATGTCCCGCGCTCGCCCTACCATATACAACCCCTTGCACTACGTATACGGTAGATATCAAAGAGTGTGTGCTGAATGCGCTGGTGACATATACTGATAACGACGACACTGTTTGACCCTCTAGAGAGGTACAGAACGCCATCAGGAAGATTCTAAGTTTTGACATCAGGTTTAAAGCACAAGAGCCGGCCAATTGTGAATCAGTCCATAGAAAGTTGTCCCTATTCATTTACACTATGTAGAGTATATATAGGAAATGATGACTAAGACATAAATAGAGACACGTAATAAGAGATGAATAAGCAATGATATCACATTCTTCTTTACTGCATAGTCACAACAGTTTACTGATGTGAATGCAGAGATTCACTTAACATTCTGTAAAATTTCTGTCTGCAGTTTGCATTTACATTGTTTTACTTCACTTCACATCACTATTGTCATCTAATGCAGATGATAACAACTTAAATTAAAAGAAATTTACTTTTAATTATATTTACAAAACTACTGATCATTTCTATTCTGAGAAAAGCTTGCAAAACTTTTCTCTTAATATGTTATCATCTTAATTTCAGTTCAAAAATTAACAATATATAAAGTTAATTAAATGTTCTGCTTCTAATATTATCATCTTTTAATTTATAAAAATCTTTTTTTAAATCTCTTACATAAATTATATAAGCTTGTATTTCTTTCACAGATCATTGTCAAATCACTATTAATCATTATTAAAGTTAAGACTTTTTAATCTTTCTTTTCAGCTTTACTACTTATTCACTTCAACTTTAACTCATCATATCATTGTTAAAAATCTTTATTGAATTATTTTTAATCATTTAATTTTTTCTTAATACTATGTAATGTCAGAACTTTCACTCTCTTCTGATTATATCTTTCTTCTATTATAAATGTTAAAATTAAGTCATTAACATCTCTTCAGCTTTCATTAATCTTCTATAATGCATTCATTACATTATTTACTTCAGTCAAGATCAGTTTGAAAGAAGCAACACTTCAGTGTACTTTTGAAATGTTTTGTAACAGAGATATAGATAAATTTATTTATTTATAATGTTTTTGTATCTTACAAATTGTCTTTTAAGAAAGATCTTTTTTCTTTTTTACTAAAAGCTTATATAGTTCTTTCTTTTGTCTGTGATCTCATTCAGCTCAAGATATGATTGAGAGTTCTTTGTAAAAAGATAATAATGACTCTTTCTATTTAAAAATCTTATTAACTTCAGAACTTAATTGCTGCACAGATAATTTAGCTCATTTTAGACTGCTTTGCAGCTCTGAATTAGCTTAAAATTCATTGACATTAAAGATATATACTTTTATAAATTAATTATTATAAATTAAATTTTGTAAAACATGCTCTGCAGACATTTCTAATGTATAAGTTTCTAATAAAGAAGTTTTCAATATCTTATAAGACTCAAATCATTTAGCTTTAAACTTCTGAGACTCTTCATTTTATATAAGTACTCAGTCTTCTTTCTTTATAATTGTCATAATATCACTATGCACTCATACTAAATCATAGCTGAACTTCTTATGCAATGATTGATAAGCAAAATACTATATAAACAATCTTTATATATAAATCTTTTAAGTTTCTTAATTGTTAATCTTCATCAATACAAGATCTTAACATTGAAACTTCATTAAATAGCTGTTGTAACACAGTGTCTCACATTGTTACATATCTTACTCATCAGTCTCTTATAGATAAGAAACTTATAAATTTACAATTTTAACAACTTTATCTTTTTAAAGAGTGACAATTCATTACATTATAATATGTAGATTAAAAGTCAGCAAAATGAAACAGAATTATTCTTTAACTATATTAAGATTTAAGTGATTTCTAAAGAACAGAAATCTGCAGAGATTCAGATTGCTATTTAGATTGCAGAAAAAAAGAATTAATATTTAAATGAATAGATCTGTCTAACTGAAATTAGACAGATTAATGAAGAGAAAAGATAATGATTTATGAAAATTAATTGTGAACTGCAAGCATTTAACATACATAACAAAATTGATGAATTTCTGAGAAATAAAGATTCTTAAGTCTCATCTGAGAAAGAACTGTATACAGAATCTTTTTATGTTTTTATTAACTCTTTAAATTTAATAAAGTAATATGTAGTCAAAGTCTTGTATGCACTTTCAGCAAAGCAAACTCAATGACTAAAGAACTTATTTATATATAATGAAAAGTTTATTTATAAATATACTGAGTTTATATACAGTACTGTAACAGTGTTTCACTTAATCTTTAAAAACTTCTTTAATAATTACAATAAAATTCTTTTTGTTATGCAGTTCTTAGCAGAAGAATCTTAAGATGCATAATTTTATCACATTAATGAGAGCAAACTTCTAAATAATAAATTATAAATATTCTTTTCAGAGTTTCTGCTCAATCTTGTTAAGAACTCAGTGAATTGTAAGCTTAATACAGTACAGAAATACTTAAAAGTTATATAGAAATTTATTTAATCAGTTTAAGCTTTTACAATATATCTTAATATGCTGAAAGATCAGCTTCTGAGTTATACAGAGAAACAGAGAATAAGTTATTTTTTTTATGAAACTTTAATTGAAGATTTAAGTGATTTTAATCAATTATTAAGATTTCTTAAAGATAAGAAAAAGCCTGATAGCTCTGACTGCTAAACTAGAGATTAACTAGTGATTTATAAATAATTATATAATTTAAAATTATATTATTAAGAAAATCTATAAGCACTGTTCACACTCTTTCATTTAGACAGCAAAGTTGCAGCAGAACAATCATCTTAATTCTGAAATTATAAAATTAAGTCATCATGACAATGTAGACAAACTCTGTTTTGAGATTGATGTTAAAAAGAATAGCTGCTATAACTGTAAGAGATTAAGTCATTTTATAAAGAACTGCAGAAGTCTTTTAAAAAATCTTAATTACATTAAGATTAATGTAGTTAAGACAAAAAAAGATAGAGTTTTGTTGACTATGCTTTAGTGATGAAAATTAAATTAGAAATTATAAAGAAATCTAGCATTATAAAGAAAAATTAAGTTTAAATTAAATTTAATTGAATCTCTATCAATGTACTGTTAAACACTGCAGCAGAGATCAATGTAATGTCTTAATGATATATTGTTATTTATTAATTAACATAAATTAATGTAAAACTCTTAAGATCAGAGCTTTTAAGAGAACAATATGTTTACTGTTATGATGTATATTTAATGAAGTATAGACTCATCAACAGTTAAGAATAAGAATAAATTGAAGAGCAGTTATTTTATATCTTAAATAAGAATGAATCTGAACTCATCTTTGATCTTTTAGATCTGAAATGACAATGCATTCATATTGATTGTGACTTGCACACATAATGTTATAAAATAAAATAAATGTCTCTGATTATTGATGAGTCTGAGATGTTTATCAACAACATTTAAAATCAATCTGCTGTTTATACATTTGTGAACTCACAAGTCTCTTATCTATAAGAGACTGATGAGTAAGATATGTAACAATGTAAGACACTGTATTATGACAGCTATTTAATGAAGTTCTGATGTTAAAGTCTTGTATTGATGAAGATTAACAACTAAGAAACTTAAAAGATTTGTATGTAAAGACTGTTTATATAGAACTTTGCTTATCAATCATTGTGTTAGAAATTTAGCTATGATTCAATATAAATGCATAGTAATATCATGACAGCATTGTTGATGATGCCTGAAACAGACTCATCAACAATTGCTGTATATATTGTTGACAATATGTTGATGCTATCTTAACAATACAATAAATATGCAGATGTGTTCTCTGAAGAGAATGTTAGCAAATTATTATGTCATTAAAATCATAATTATGTTATAAAGATAAAGAGACATAAATCATTCTATGATTCACTTTACAATCTGTTGAAAACAGAGCTATAAGTGCTTAAAGAATATCTAGATAATATTTTAATAAAAAGATAAATACAACATTCTGTCAGCTTTGCAGAAGCATCAGTTTTGTTTATCTTAAAAAAAATAAAGAGAACTTATATTTATATGTTGATTACAGAGATCTTAACAAAATTATTATTAAGAATTGTCACTCTCTGTTGTTGATTAGTGAGACACTTAATCATTTAAGTGAAGTCAAGATATTCATTAAACTAAATCTTAAGAATGCTTATCACTGCATTAAAATCAAGAAAGATGATGAGTGAAAGACTGTGTTTTATATATATTATAATTATTTTAAGTACATAATTATGTCATTCAGATTGATTAATGTCTCAATAACTTTTCAAGTCTATATTAATTAAACATTAATTGAGTTAATTAATGTCTTTTGTGTAATATATTTAAATAATATCTTAATCTATTTCAGTTCTCTAAAAGAACATCAGAGTCATGTAAAATAAATTCTGAAGCAACTTTAACAATTTAAACTGTATACAAATTTAAAGAAGTACACTTTTCATACTATATAAATGAAATTTCTTAAGTTCATTATCTTCACTACTAATATTTTGATGAATCAATGATGAATTAAAATCATAAAGAAATGACTAATATCTAGAAGCTACTGTGAGATATAAATATTTTTAGAATTTGCAAACTTTTATCATCACTTTATACAGAGATATTCTAAAATCACTGCTTCTTTAATTGATCTGTTAAAAGGCAGCAAGAATGACAAGAAGATAGATGCATTTAAATAATTATAAATGACAGTGTAAATGTTTTGTAAGCTTTATAACATCTTTACACAGATATCTATTTTAATGTACTTTAACTCAGAGCTAAGAGCTCAGATTGAAACTGATATCTTAATAGTTAAATTAATAAATATCTATTTACAGCTTTAGACAGATACTCAATGACATTTTGTTGTCTTTTAATTAAGAAAGTTAAATTTAATTAAAACATGCTATGAAATTCATAATTAAGAATTGTTGACAATTGTGAAGACATTTAAACACTGATGACATTATCTTGAGAATAGTCATTATCTTATGAAGATATTTATGAATCACAATAATCTATGAGAGTTTATGAATGTAAAATCATTAAATAGAAGACAAGTACACTGAGTTATAAGATTAACTGCTTATGATTTTATAATTATACATTGATCAGAAAAAACAAACCTCACTAATGTGTTGTTGAGATGCTCTGACTATAAAGTTAAGAAAAACATAAATAGATTGCTGTCAACATTGCAACAAAAATTAATTACACTATCTTAAGAATTAAAATTAAGCATTACTGCTTTAATTAATCAGATCAATGCTTAAAGCTTAAATTTATAAATTATACTGATCATTTTATTAAAAGAATATTGATTAAGTACTTAGGCTGAAGATCATAACTGTTAAGAATAAGTCAATAAAAGATTTAGAGAATCTTTATTTGAGAATGAATTGAAAAACAATGATTATATATCTAATTTATTTATATATAACATAGCAGAAAAGCTGCTTAATTCTGTTGCTGAAACTACTGATTGTAAACAGTTCATTTTATATACATTGATTCAGAAAGTGACTGACAATGAAATAATACATAATGAAAAATAATCATTTTTTCTTGAACTTATTCATCTCTTATAGAACACTGATGTTCTAACAGTAAAGATGTGACAAGACTTGAAATCACAGAATAACTGTAGTTATTAAGACATTGATGACAGTCTATAAATGTTTAATTTTACTGAACTACTTTGTCACAAAAGCAAGATATATATATTATCTGATAAAGTCATTAAGAATGAGCTTATGAAGCTGCATTATGATGATGTCTTAACAGAACATTATAAAGTAAACAGAACAATTAATTTACTGTTTAGAAAGTATTATTAAGTTAATATGATAAATAATGTTTAAGAATATGTTACTTTGTGTGCTGTATGTTTAAGAATTTAAGTATTAAGACACTGCTTATATGACAAATTACAGTTGTTATCACTATTTACTTAATCATAAAAGAAAATAACAATGACCATAATTACTGACTTGTTATCTAGCAGATGAGAAGCTAATGTTTATGACTTTATATTAATAATTGTAAATCATCTTACAAAGATAATTTAATATATCTCTGTCATTAAAAAACTTACTGTGATCAAGTTAGCTGACATATATATTAAACAGATCATATATCACTATAAAGAACTTAAAGATATTGTCTCAGACTAAAAATTAATCTTTATCAATGCATATTGATTTGAATTCTGTTATTAACTTTAAATGAAGCAAAGATTAAGCATTATCTTTTATTTATAAACTGATGATTAAACTGAAAGACAGAATCAAACTTTAAAACATTATTTACATTGTTATTATTGTGAAGAACAAAATGACTGAGTGTTCTTTCTGTTAATGATAGAGTTTACATATGCAAACAAAAAATATATAACAATTAATTAAACATTGTTTGAGACATTAATGAGCTATTACTTAAGAATTGCTCAACATGTTAAGAATAATATCTGTAAAGAGAAGGTGTCAGCAGTGAAAGATTGAGTGCAGTAAATGAAGAAAATTTATGTCACAATAATAAAGCAATAATAAGCTGCTGTAAAAGTGCAAATCAAGTACTTTAACAAAAATCATATTTAAAAAAGCTACAATGTCAACAATCTAATGCTATTGTTTATTAAGAACTTAAAGCAACACAGATTAAGCAAGAAACTGTTATATAAATTTATTAAGTCTTTTCAAATTATCAATCTTATTAATAAATAAGCATATTAACTGACTCTGTCTACTTACTACAGAATTTATAATGTATTTTATGTTTTATATTTAAAGTTTTATAAACATTATCTAAACAATAATTCTTTGTCAGAACTGCCTTTCTCAGATTTCATAAATGATGAGAAAGAATATAAAATTGAAGAGATTTTAAGCAAAAGATAAAGAAAAGAACAGTTACAATATAAAGTTAAGTGAGTAGAATACTCAATAGAATATAATGAGTAGCTTTAAATAAAAAAATATGAAGAGTGCAGAAGTGTTGTGACAAAAATATAATGCAAGAACAGAGAGAGAGTGCAAACATAAATGAGATTTAAGAAATTAAAAACTTCTATTGAAAATATTCTACATAATATCATTTAAAAGAAGTGAAGTCAAAACACAGTCAATACATCAGCAAAATACTATCAAATCATTTCATTATCTCTGTATCTGCATCACTATCAGAAGCAAAAGACAAGAACAGTAACTACTTATTGATGTTATAATTATTGTTAAAGTGACTAAGTCACAGCATTAAGTTATGAGAGCTTTTTAAGATGTTGTTACTTAATTGAAGAAAGAAAAGCTCATATTTAAAGTAAAGTAAGTAACATAATGATGACAGCAAAGTGCAAGAAAATTAAGAGAACAAATTATAAAGTAAAAGATATTTAATATAAATATTTACATTACAGTGATTGCTCACTGCTCTTAAATCATGAGCAACAACAGATTATAGATCTCTACAGACTTACAATGATTGCTGTGATGCTCTGCAACATGAATAATGTAGATGATGACATACTTAGTAAATGATGTCTATATATGATTGAGATGATGCTGAAGTCAAGATTGATGAACATTATTGACTGTTATGATGACAACATAATTAACAAGTACATGCAAATTATTAATTTAACAATTAAAAAATGCAGAGACCTATTACTGTTAATGCATTACAAGATAACAAGAAACTTTCTGTCAAATTAAGTTGCATAGCTTTTAAAGTGTTTTATAATAGTTGCAATTCTGATTCTTAACAATGTTGCATTAACTAATGTTGTCACTGATATGCTTTGAACAGCAGAGACAACAGAGAGAATTTAACTTGTTGTTGATGTAATGATTACAATGTGACATCAAGATGATGTCAATGTGAGTAAATAAGAAGATAAAGAAATTGCTAAGAATATAACATTATGAAGTGACAACATCTTTGAGAACTGAGGTGAAAATGAAATTGAGATGTAATGTGTATAATGACATTACTGTAAAAGAAAAATGTGACATATGATGCAGAGCAGAAAGATATTCATTAATTATAATTTTAGATTTAGTGTTCTTCTGAGCAGCAAGTTTCTTATAGATTAATTATACTCTGAGAATGATGTTCTATGATGTCAATGATACAGCAATAATCATTAAGTAAGCATTTTCAATTAAATCTGTCAACAATGACTCATCTATGACTTGAGAAAGCAGAGATGAAGTGCAAAAAGACAGCATTTTGTCATTAAAAAGATTGAGTAAATATAACTATATCTATATATAGCAACAAAATCTCTGCTGCTGTCTCTTCTGCACAACAACATTATTTAGAATGTATATCTCATCATTGTTGTGCAGACATTTTATTGACAGATTTGTCTTGAAACATTTATGTTTCTTATATTTAATATTCTTCTTTATCACATTCTGTTTCTGCATTTCATTTCAGCAGAGTAAATATGTCAACAATATTATTTATAGTATTTGTTGCATTCTTAACTGACTTAGCTCTTACAGACTTAATCTTCAGAACTGACTTTGATAAGTTTGTTAATTCATTAACATTTAAGATTGTATTGATGAACAATGTCTAATAATGAAAGTAACAAAAACTTAAAGATTTTTTGTTGCATTTCTTTGTACTTGTATAAGCACATTTCTTAGACTTCAACATTGTTAAAATATGTTGATGTCTCAAATGCTATATGTACAGAAATTGCTGATAATCTCACTGAATTCTTAATGAGAAATACAGTAAAGAGAATATTTCTCTTATTTTTCTTAATGATTATGATGTTATTGTTGTTACACTTTTCCTATTGTGTCATTTATACAGTGTTATGAGAGAGAAGTGCTGTTCAAAGACATGAAGTTGCTATGACTTTGATATATTAAGATGTTGAAGATAAAATGAGTGTAAGTTGTGTATGAGAAAGAGTTTCTTATATATTGTGACTAAACAAAGAGATCACTGATCTAACTGATTCAGAAATAAAGAAAAGTTAATTTTGCTTATGTTTTGTATATTATTCACTGTTAAACAAAGCTGAATCATCATCTATTTAAATATGACAAACTTGAAGTATTATGCAAGATCATCAGTCTAGCTAAGATAGACAACAAGCAAAATATGTAAGAATGTTAAATAAATTATTACTTATATTTTGCTGATCTGATTTCATGAAATCACAGCATATCTATAATGTTAGTGATATGTCAATGTGCTGAAGAATCAGTGCATAGAAGAGAAGACAATTATTATGATATCATTATGTGTGTTAAAAGATGGCACCACACTTTTAGCTACAGCTATTATAAGTTATATATTTAACACTCTCTCTAACCTGCAATTGGCCAGCACACTCATACATTGCTTACTCAGCTTCTCATGAGCAGAAAGAATGTGTACACAATATAGTTCAAACTCATAACCTTAAGCTTATGCAGGTAAGACAGCCAACACATATTCAATATCATTACATCAACTTGAGCTCATAACCTGTTAAAAGGTGACACTACACTTTTAGCCACAGCTATTGTGAGTTATATATTTAACAATGTATTTATATTAAATCATAGTTAAATTTCTTACACAATGATTGATAAGTAAAGTACTATATAGACAGTCTTTGCATACAAATCTTTTAAGTTTCTTAGTTGTTAGTCTTCATCAATACAAGACTTTAACATCAGAACTTCATTAAATAGCTGTCATAATGTAGTGTCTCATATTGTTACATATCTTACTCATCAATCTCTTATAGATAAGAGACTTGTAAGTTCACAGTAATGCTTAACTGCACTGTTTCATCATGAATTGTTTTCAATTCAATAGTCTTTCATAAAAGAATTTTATTGACAGTTATTCAAATCATCTATATCTGCTTAACTCATTTTAACTAATCTTCAAAGTCAATTTCTCTCAGTGATCAAAGATCATTTAAGTTGCCTAATAATTGTAAGTTTATCTTATACAGTAAATAGAATAAGCTCTGTTTAGTTGTATTATAAGCTCAGATTTAAGCTGCAAAAAGTGTTTGCAGTAAGTATTTATCTTATAATTAAGTTAATTTACTCATAAGATATTTTGTAAGCATGAAGCTCAACATTTCATTTAGATTTTCTATTTTTTCATTTATACAGAGATAATAGAAAATCATTGTTCTATATTGAGTTCTGAGCTTTTTCAAATAGTAGATTACAACACAGCTGAGAAAGTTTATATTATTATTGAATAGTAACTTTCTCAGTAAATCATAATTTGTAAAGATTTTGTTATACAGAAAATCTGTAACTATTGTTTTTATTGCATCTGAAACAGCTTTAATCACAGATCAGTCTGTAACATAATTAATTGTTATTATAATTTAGCAGTTTTCTCAGAGCATTCAAGATAGTATGTTTATTATGTTAATTTCTTATCTTTTAAACAGTAATAAGTTCTTGCAAATTAAATATGAATGTTCTTTGATCTTTTAATATTTTTAGAGTCATTGAGCAACTTAACAGTTAAGACAATGCTTTATAAATAATTTAATATTCTGCAGTAATTTATGTCATTAAGCTTGAAGTCAAATGACTCTTAGCAGTCTCAGCACTTTTAGATACTCATATTTAATGTATATATATTTTAAAAAGTCTGCACAGTACTAAAACTGTAGAAATGATGTTTTGCTGTTGTTTTAATTTTGAATTAAATATAGATCATTCAATTCTGAATTGTAATGTAGCTAAAATTGATTTATCACATTGTTTTTACATACATGCTTGCAAAGCAGTAACTTTTCAGATTCTATATCATCTTTTAAATACAATATCATTATTTTCTTTCATTTTACATTGTCTAGTCTCTACAGAACATCTAAGAATGCTTTATTTGCTGAGTTTTTCTTTATAAAATTAAATTAATAACTAATTAAATCTGATACAACAGTCTGAGCTTCAGATCAATATTGAATGTTGAAATTATATTGCTGAAATTCATCAATTTATTAAGTTAACTGTTTAAATGAGTGTGATGTATTCTTTAAATATTGTAGATCTTCATGATTCATAATGATAGTCATAGTATGATTATTTTTAATATAGTACTGTCAAGTTCAAAGTGCATGCTTAATGATCAATAACTTCTTTTTATAAACAGAATAATTAAACTCTGCATCTTATAATTTCTGATCATCATAAACAATTAAATGAAGTTTCTTATTCATTTCATTCTACATCAGAGCACAGCTGATTGCTTATTTAAAAGTGTTTGTTTTGATAGTAAATGATTTGTATATAGCTACTTGAATAAGTATTAATTCAAATGTAAATGCATTTTTAAGCTGTTGAAAGGCACTATTACATAGTGTGTTTCAGACAATGAATTAATTTTTCTTTATATATAACTTAACATTATCTTTCTTAAGCAAATCTAATAATGATGCTGTGATCTATGCAAATTCTTGTACAAATCATTAATAATACAAAGTCAGTTCAAGAAACTGCTGTATATAATGTGCTGTCTTTAAGGCAGATCAATTCTTAATGACTGATATCTTGATAAAGACTGACTATAGTGTGTCTTGTTTCATAATATGTTTATAAAACTTAAGAATTTTCATTTTAACAGTGCACTTACTAGACTTAACATATAGCTTATGTTTCTTTAAAATACTGAGAACAGTTCACAAGTGTTTTTGATGATCTGAAATTGAGTCAGAAAAGATTAGTATGTTATTAAGATATATTAAGCAGAATTTGTTGAGTAAATTCTGTAATATAGAGTTCATCATTGACTGAAATGTCACTGAGACATTGTATAGCTTAAAGAACATAGTTGTGAACTTATATTTGTTGTAATGAGTATTGAAGACAGTCTTTTTCATATCATTTTTAATTACACAAACTTGATAATAGTCTAAAGTAAGATTAAGCTTAATTAAATATTAAGCTTTGTCAATTCAATCTAGACATTTCTGAATTCAGAAAAGTGAATATTCATTTTTAACAGTAATGTTGTTTAACACTCTATAATCAATATATATTCATCATGTACTCTTCTTCTTTTTAATAAACAGAATCAGAAAGTCTCATAAACTTATAGATTCATGAATTAAATCTTTATTTAGTAACTTTGTTATCTGTTTAATCTGTTTGTTTAGCTGTAGCTGTAACAGAAAATAAGCATTTATGTTGACAGACTTAACATCACTGATGTTAATGCTATGTTTAAACATCTATTTAAATGATAATTTGTCTGATAAAGTTGATCTGAATACAGATTAAAACTCTTCAATAACAGCTTATAATTATTCATTCATAATAACTAACAATTTAGCTTTTAACTTCTCTAAATTCTGTTGAATTACTAATAAGTATCTGACAGTTCTGTACTTTTAAAGTGTCTTCATAGCTGTATGTTCTTCAATCACATTTAATGTTGATCTGTTTACAACTTGTTGTCACTTTTTCAGAAATAAATAATGATGTTTTTATTGTCAATTCTGAATTATTATACAGCTCATAACTTAATCAATTTGAGAATTAGTGACTTTCAGTCAGATTAACTTCAGAATAAGATTATATTCTTAAAGATTTATAATTTATACTTTTAATTGTTGTTGAAAGCTATTTATCTTAAAATGAAAGATCAGCTTTACAGTTAATTAAATGATCTGCTTATTTAATAAGAATATCTTAAGTAATTTAATTTCATATTAATTATTAATTAATATTTAATTAATAACTATCAAGAAGACATATATTTAATCTGCATCTAAATCAATTAATACTTTCATGTTTATCTTGTTCAGTCTGTCTTGAATGTAATCTACAAGAATATATGAATTTAAATTGAGAGCATTAATTTAATTAAAGATTATACTTAATAATAAGAGTTCTAAGTCATTCAGTGTGAGTGCTTCACTCAAATCATTATTGAGTTAAATAGAAGCTTCTATTAACTTGTTTATAAACACTTCTATATTTATGAATGACTTTAATTTTTTAAATTGTTCAAATCAACTTCAATGATCTTTAACTTCTTCTTGTCTTTACTTTTTTTCTTATTCTTATTCTTACTCTTATCTTTATTCTTATCTTTACTCTTATCAATGTCCTTATTGTCTCAGCAGTCTTTAGCTATATGCAAGAACTTTTTATAATAAAAGTACACTTTATTCTTCTTACATCAGATTCAATAAGCTTCTGTATTTAATTTATTTAATTTAGATATGATTAATTTCTCATGACTTTGAGACTGATCTTGAGAATTGTTTGATGAGTTATTATGATTTAAATTTAAATTATTAAAGATGTTAAAATAACTCTTATTATGTATTTCTTAAAGACTTTGTTCAATTCAATCAGCTCATCAAATTAATTCATTAAAAATAGTTACTTTAATCTTTAAATACTTTCAAAGTTTAAATTAAATCTTCTGCTTTAAATTCTAAATAAACTGCTGTTTCTATTCATATTTAATTAATATAGACTAAAGAAGTTATACAATCTTTGTAAACTCTGCTTCATATTGTTAAACTGATTTTGTTTGTTTCAGTGTCTCATAATGATGACATTAATGTTTTATTTTATTAATGTTTTCAAAGATCAGTAAAAATGCTAAAAAGAAGTTATTTATATTTTGAGATCTAATATTTAACAGATCTTCTTCAGCTTAAAGTTGTTTTTCTTTTTAAAGTCATCATACTTTAACAGTATCTTTTAAATAATTAACTGCAACAATAATCTTCATTTTGTTGTTTAGAAGTTAGTTCATCAATATTTTGTAAAATTGAAAATAAGCTTTTATTTTAAGAATTTACATCTCTGCAGTGTTTGCTTTTCAACTATTCTTATAAATAGATAGTATCTTCATCTTTAAAGAATTCTTAAATATCACTGTAAAGAAAGACATTATTATATTAAATATTTCTTAAGTCTCTGAAGCTGCACTAAATAAAGATATAATCTCAGACATAGAGCTTAAGATCAGTTAATTAACATAAATATTTCTTAATTAAGTTTAAAAAAATGCAATTTAATTTATCATTGTCTTGTAATTGACTCAAGAAGTCATTTCTGACACTGTTAACTGATTAATGATAGTGAGTTTATTCATCATTATAGAAATAGAGTTGAGCTTTATATTGAGAGATTATAAATAATTAAAGACATTAATTAATAAATTAATTCTGATTTAATTTGAATCACTGTCAAACATATTACAATATAAAAAAGATAGAACTTTTCTTTATACAATACAGTGTAAAAATTTATTTCTTTATTCTATAGTCTCAACACTGAAGTAATGATGAGTACTGAAGAGAAGATGAACATATAATTTATGCATTATTGTATTGAAACTTTTATGATTAAAATACAAATTAAATCAGTTCAAATTAAAGTCTGAGTCTCAGAATCACTTAAAAGCATGCTTTAAATCTTTAATGCTATTAGATGTAAATTGATCTGTAGAAAGTTGTCTTTATTTGTTTATGCTATGTAAAGTATATATAGAAAATGATGACTAAGACATAAATAGAAGTGCTTAGTAAGAGATGAGTAAGCAATGATATTACACAATGCATTCAATCTTTTACATGATATGAATGAAGATCATACTCAAGGTATGCAAACATCAGAGCTCATCTCATTCAGCTCTGACTGATGGTCTCAATGTCTTTAATGCTCACTTAAGCATCATATGAGCTCATTGATGAGTGGTCTTCTTCATACCATGTATGCACATTGGTCTTGTTCTGTTCGGCCCCAAGAACCTTCAGAGCATGACCTTCTTGCATCTTTGCTGGTGAGCTTTGTGAGCTTTATTGAACTCTTTAAGTCTCAGGTCTACCTTGAGAAGATATGCTCACTGGTGACAAAGATTATATAGATATTTGAGCTCGATTGAGTTTACAAAGCCATGCAAGATGATGAACAGGCCAAGGGACTCATGGCGTGCTTGACCACCGAAACTGTGATCTTTAACTCATAGCTCCGAAGCTACGGTAGGTAGGTATGATCGGTGACCTTGAGAAAAAGGAAATCTAGACCCAATAACAATGTGCTTCAATCAACCCACACCGGCGACTGCCGCTAAGCTACTGGACTTGGGGTCATGACAAAGTGTAATCGTAAGGGTTTTAAGGTTATCGATCTCTTGGCATTATCCATAAGCGATATCTGATCCGCAGCCTTCTCCTTGGCAGTGGCATTTGCCTTTAACGTTGCGTAAGTCACCTCGGTGTTCAATTCCGATTTCAGGTATGTTGCTTTGCTCGGATCTTGAACGTAACGGTGCCGTGATCCAACAGATCAGTTTTCTCACAAACACCGAGTAAGTATGGAGGTGAATGTAGTAAAGAGCTTCATGGTCCCACCATCAAGAGCGGGCCTGAATCCGCTAAGCCCCACCTCCAGGCTCCAACTACTCGTTCTTGACCCAACGCACGGACAAACGGTGAATGGAGGTCTGAAGGTCTTGAGACAATCTACTGCTACTTCATCATCATTTTTATTGTCTTGTTAGTTCGGAAAGACTTGCATTTACATCGTGCACAGCATTGTCGTCTGCTCTCTATAAAGATGACTAGAGATCTACCAGGCCAACCTTCCACACTCGCAAAACTTTTCGCGAGCGTGCCTGAGGTTGCTGACTTAGTTGTCAGAAATCTTGATCCTCCTGACGTCGAGGATCTTATGTTGAAGACTGAGCCTGCTTTGATCTCTTCTGCCAGGGCAGTGAGGGTGGTATTGATCGCTTTCTAAGGATAAGTGTTGAAGGAAGACTTGAGAGAAGACTTCGGCGCCAACTGCCCTCTCTGCCTCGTCTGTTAAAGGAGGTATGGCAAGAGAAGCTTTTGGGCAATAGGCTTGTTGCGGAAGATGCGCAAACTGATGATATGGTATGGCTCTCCTATTGCCGGTTGAGCAAATCTGCAACACATGAACTCCCTCCACTAATTCTCTGCTGCAACAAAGACCTTCAAACGCTCCGACATTCCTGAACCAAACCGAATTGGCCACACCGTAGGTCATTCTGGGTTTTCGAAGAATAGGTCAGCCAAATTAGCCTTATAGTGCCGCGAATGGAGCTGACACCTTACTAGATTGAATATCAAGTTCGGTGACGGGAAAGTGACACATGTATACTACTGTTGAACTGTTAGTTGGACTACTTCATCACCTCGGAGCACTATGCCCTTCTCATCCCTCGCCCCATCAAAGGACAAATACCAGGGCTAAGATGGATGTATCCGTAACGCTTTCGTGACGCTTTTTTCGGCGCTTTTGAAGCTCGACGTCCCTCAAGTTGTTGCTGCCAGTCAAATCCTAGGTCCACCGAAGTCCAGGCATCGATGCAGGGCAATTCGGATCTATCCTACACTTCTCGGGCAAAGACGACTAGATAGCTGTTTTACCTTGCGAAGAATTGATCCTGTATTAATACAAGGTACTACCTGTGGCACTGCTTATGAACATCGGCCATCGTTGACCAGCAAAATCGACAACACCAAGCCCATCGCTGCAGCCTTGAACTACGCCAATACAGTCACGAAGACAGCAATCCCCAGTTGCGACGGCCATGATCCCACGAATAACCCCCACAACTATAAACTCGGCGGGGCGTACGCGATATCCGCTGGCTGGGATTTCAATCTGACAAGTGGCGCGCTGCCGACTGGCAGTTTAATTGGAGGCTCAAAAATGTCCAGCTTCAATGACGCCCGCACGGTAAGCTGCCTCATCGGGACCAAGTCCTGTATGGGCAGCGCCACGCGATCGGCCCGAGGATTCAGCTCCGGGAACTGCAACGGCGCTGGCTGAAGCTAGCGGTCAACACCGATGGTATCGAACATTTCGGAAACTGAAAGCAAGTGAGACTGGGCTGGAATAGGTTTCTTATCAAAGGAGGTAGGAGGTTCGGTTCTTTTTGAGATCGATGGTAAATATCCCATCCAGGTTCATTCCAGGCACTTCAGTAGCTGTTCAGTTTGTCTCGTGTTTTTCCCTCTTCTAAGGAGTAGTGTGTTGCCTTTCGATCAGATTCTTTTCGACTTTATACAGGGCGTTCCATGGAATCAAAACCAAGCAATGATTCGCTTGAATAATGATGGACAGAATGTTTTTCTAAACAACCTTCGAACTAAGGCCAAGCGATTGCTGTGTAACACGAAAGAAACACTGGTAAGCATGGCAGTACACCGAGCGAGCAAAAAGAAACAAAACAGTTAGTAGCAACGATTTCATCATTAAAAAAAGTACGTGGCGGCTTCAGATCCAGACCCAGGTAAGGTAATATATCATGGCCGCCCGATGCCAGACGAAACAAAAGTGTGGGATTTCGGGAAGTTCTTCCCCAGATTATTAAGCTTTCAGCCACATGGCTAGCGCCACATAAACTATGATGACCTCATCGCTCTCACATTCGTGGATGCTTCACTTAAAATATTAACACCTGGAAGTTAGTTACAACCTTCGGGACCGTTCTACCCCAGCGAGAGCATTTAGCGACGTCTTTGCTGTTACCTGTTGCTATGTTGTTGCTGGCAAATTGCTTTTTCTTGCACCAAGCGGCGATGTTGCTTCACGATGGAGGGTAGTCAGTCGTCCACGAAGACGAGTTCAATTCCTCCTCTTCCTAAGAGACTTGATCTGAGTTTCTTGCCACCTGTTTTCATCCTGCCCACTCACCTGACTCTATTGGAGCTTCATGAAGTCGAAGAGCGGCTTAACAGCTTTGGCGCAGCGCTGACGTACGATGTTACTGAGGCAAAGCTCATTCTTGGGAAGATTGGCACCAAGAAACGCGCTGAATTCGAGTTACGATGTAGAAAACTTTGGACGCAAGAGGTTCCGGCATCGGATAACCGGGCACGTGCTAGCTCTCAGATTAATGGAGTAGTTGAAGAGCCTGCGGCGAAAAGGCGCCGGACAACTCAGGAATTCCACCAACCGGATCCCTCCAAGACCGTGGTGGTGATTGAGGATTCTAGCACGGAATCCGAGGGTGTAGTCATCCTTCGGTCTCCACCAGGCCAAGGCGAGCGTCAGTCGCATTCGCAGACATCGACTATTGGGGCAGAGTTGTCTTTGGAGGATGATGAATCGGTCATGCCTATATCTGCGATGTATTGGGGGGATACTCTGAAGATAGTGAAACTAGAATGGCTTCACGAATCATGCAAACAAGGACATTTACTCCCGCTGGAGCCCTTTGTCGTATACCATGCGCGGCATGTTTCACGGTCCGAAGATGCTGTGACGCCGGAGAAGGCCATCAAGGTCATCAAAGTTAGTGACGTTGCAGTGAAGAAGCTTGACAAGTCGCCCTACATGAAAGAGGGAGCATTCCAAGGCATACTTGAACGCGCGGGTACTGAATCTGGTCGTGGGAGCTGGAGGCGAGGCACACGATACGACACATCAACGGTGACGGTACAGAAGGAATTTCGTGGAAAGAGCTTTGTATCATCGACGCAACAATCAAGTCAAAGACACAGCCAGATAATCACTCGACCAACGCATATGCTCCATCAAACAACGTCTGAGCACGACGAAGGTGTTAGCAGTGAGCTCCCTGAGATGCCTTCGTGGGTGAAAGAACAAAAGATTTATGCGTGCGAGCGTTTGACCCCACCTAATTCTCCGAACAGGGTATTTATCGATCAGCTCGAGAAGATAAAGCTGGCGCGAATCCTCACAGGTGACGAAATCGGCGTGAGAGCCTACAGCACCAGCATTGCTTCGCTGGCAGCCTACCCTCACACTCTTTCGAATACAAGAGAGATACTGGCTTTACCGGGCTGCGATACCAAGATTGCGCACTTGTTTCATGAGTGGGAAACCAACGACGGGCGGATACAAGCCGTGGTTGACATTGAGAACGACGATGCGCTCAATATCCTTCATCTGTTCTGGGAAATCTGGGGTGTCGGCGCCAAGACAGCACGCGAATTCTATTACGACAAGGGATGGCAAGATCTTGATGATATTGTCGAACATGGCTGGAATACCCTCAGCCGCGTGCAACAGATTGGTGTCAAATACTACGATGAGTTTCTCGTCAAGATTCCTCGCCCCGAGGTTGAGTTCATTGCCGCCAAAGTACTCGAACACGCTAAACGTATTCGTGATGACGGCATCGAGTGCTGTATTGTAGGCGGCTATCGACGCGGAAAGGAAGCTTGTGGAGACGTGGATATGATACTCACGCACCGTGACGAAAACGCCACTTGGGGACTCGTGAGGGACATTGTTGCGAGCTTGGAGACTGAAGGCTGGATCACTCATACGCTAACCCTAAATCTAACCGCTTCCAAACGGAACCAACAGACTCTTCCGTTCATCTCCGGCGGTGGTGGGCATGGCTTTGACACACTCGACAAAGCCCTCGTTGTCTGGCAAGATATTGACTGGCCGTCTCGGGAGGCCGACCTGGCCGCGAATCCGAAAGCCAAGAATCCCAATATCCATCGCCGTGTGGACATCATCATAGCACCTTGGCGCACGGTGGGCTGTGCCATTGTGGGGTGGTCGGGAGGGACAACCTTCCAGAGAGACTTGAGACGTTATGCGCGAAAGGTCAAAGGCTGGAAATTCGATAGCAGCGGGCTTCGGGACAGAGCGACAGGGGAAGTCTTGGATCTCGAGGCCGTGGGCGGAACGAGTGAATCGTGGGAGGAAGCGGAGAAGAAGGTATTCTCGGGCCTTGGCTTGGTGTATAGAGAGCCATGGGAGAGGTGCACCGGGTGAGCGTGGAAGCTTGAGTTATTCAACATTGCGTGGTTGGGGAATTCAATTGTTTCACTGGTTGGACTGCCTTCTACAATTGTGCGTTACTCAGTGCAGACACTAAAGCCTTACTCCGTGGTTGAGTCGTCCTGGAGCAACTTTCCGTATATTATCGTCCGTCAAAGTCCTTCACAGGTTGATGGATGAGTTTGAAGTGTTCTAGTATCGATGGCTGGATGCACGTTACGTTGTCTCGTCTCACTGGCCCATCACATGGCGGCGGCGCCAAGCTGACTTACGACACGGGTATACCCCGCCCAAAACTCGAGACCCCTCACCATCTTCCAAAATATAAATTCACGTGCTTAGCTGGACGGCCTTTGGAGCCATTTCGCGTTTCCAGCTGTTGCTAAATCGCCTTAAATAAATTAGCGAAGAACAATGGCCGGTTACACCTTTACCAACAGCGACCGCGAGCCTCCAAACTCGCTCCCGACTGAATTCACCATCACCGCGCCTCCCTCAACCGACATCTGGCGCAAACCGCCATCCACGCACTCGTTCACGGCGCCCATCCTGCATCGTACCCTTCCACTCTCCAGCTTTCTGAAAGCGCGCCTGGCCGCTTCGGCAAAGTGGGAAACGCTCTACGACCAAGGCGGGCTCATCCTCGTCGTCCCGCAACACGACGGCACGCACAAGTGGGTCAAGACAGGCATCGAATTCGTACACGGACGCGCAAAGGTCAGCACCGTTGCGGCGGACCGGTGGGCGGATTGGAGCCTGGTGCCGCTCGCGAACGAGGGCGGCAATTCGGTGACGGTGGAGATGGCCAGGGAGGAGGGTGGTAGTCTGTGGGTATATGTCATCGAGGGTGTGGAGCGAAGGCCAATTAGGAAAGTCACGTGGGTGTTTGAGGATGCGGAGCATGACGGGCAGAAGGGCAGGGAGTGTTGGGTGGGCGCTTATGCGGCGAGGCCGTCGAAGGAGGGGGAGGGGCTGGAGGTCAGCTTTGGGCACTTGCTCATCGAGACGAACGAGGACAAATAATACGATGGAATGAACTGAAGCAAATCTTTTCCACTGTCCGAGCGTGCTATAATGACCTGCAAGCAAGCAAACCTCCCTCGAACCGTCATCCCGCTCGCCCATGACCGAGACTGCATACCGGCCCCATCATCAAACGCTATAAGCCGGCTGCAACTTATTATAGCCATCAAAGTCATTGAAATCAAGCTTATCAACCTCCACCCCCTTGAACAGCCGAACCTACTCGACATCAGCATCCAACAACAACCCACCTTCGCCAACTACCCATTTCGACCTACATTCAGCGCCAGCAACTCTTTCTCTCCATCGTCGTAAGTGCAGAGCACCGACGACCCACACGTCGGACAGAAGCGGTGATCGGCCTTCTTGCTGGCGAAGCGGTAGGATGTGAGCTGATCGCGCCCCTGGTGGAAGACGACGTCCGACGCGGACGGGTAGATCAGGTAGTAGCCGTTCTTGCTGCAGATGGAGCAGTTGCAGCGCGTCACTTTCTGTGATTCTAGGGGTGTTGTCGTGACGGTGTAGCGGACTAGGCCGCAGTGGCAGTTGCCGTCGTAGGTTTTGGTTGGCGTGGTTGAGGGGGCAGGGGCGGGGGACGACATCGTTTGGGCGGTGGTTGGGGGGATTGGGGGAGGTTGGAAGAGATTGGAGGAGGGGTTGGGTGAGTGGAAGGGGAAGGGATTGAGGGGCTTGATGGGGGTTTATATAGGGGTGGAGTGGTCGGTAGGTGGGTAGGTAGGTACAGTAGCTACGCGTTGCTTGGATGGTTTACGCCCTGCGGGATGCGTGTACCTTGAATCGCGTCGGCACGTGGACAGTGACAGCGGAGCGCTGTAGAAGTGCGGGTCGGGCAGTCTCGGTGTATGAGTCATAGTCAATCGCCTGATCTGATCTGATTCGAGGAGATAGAGATAGAGATCACTCAGCTCTAACCTGTTTGGAAAAGGCTCGGAAGGATCCCGAGCTCCCACTTCCCGTTCAGAAACGTTTCCCAAGAAGCTCTGGACTGACTTGTGTTTTCTTCGGAGATAGAGATGATGACTCAGCCTTGGCATATTCCAATACCCCGCAGCACCTTAGGGCATACAGTACAAGGATATGTACTGTAAGGTAAGGTAAGGTACCTATATGTAACTACCTTATGTAAGGTACCTTACTGTACAGTAACCGTTGAGGAACCAACAAAGATTTACTATTGTTATTATTACAAGGTGAAGCCAGAAGCTCGTCCAATCATACCTCAAGTAATGATCGAGAATCGGGAGAACTCTCCGCCATGGAGCTGATCCTATTACATAAGGCACAAGGTACCTTAGGGAGGTCGGTTGGGGCCAGTTAGCGCTACGTGCACGCTAAACCCAAACGGTATGGTATGGGGAGATAAGTTATCGAGTTTAAATCGTTCAACGTGGGGGACCGCCAACGCTATTCTGGCCTATCAATGCTACCATATAGAAAGGATGCTGCCGGCACTTCCTACCTAAGTCTCGGAAAGTCTCTGAAAGTCTCTGCAGCGATCTCATAATAATGCTGGACTGTGTAGAGGCTCGATTGAAGGTGACTTGTAACCCAACAAGAGACGTTCCTCTGACAAGAAATAAACTTCCTACCTTGGGTATCTACAGATGGAGACTTTCCATTCATTCCGTGCCTACTGTACCTTCTTTATTTGACCGGCCCCTACCTTATCAGGATACCCTTCCAGATACATGAATGCAACATAACGAGGAAAGTACCACACGTTGGCAATACACAAATCTCGTCTCCAGCTGGGCAATTGATGCTTCAAGAGCACCTTATCCTACAGCTTTGTATCCTACCATTGTACAACCTTGTATCATTCCCTTCAAGTCGAATCTTGCTCTTGTTAAGTTTCCTAACCTAGCTCTTTCACAACACCCTCGACGTGATGCCCGACACACGTGAACATCCGATCAGACTCCGGTACTCACACGTTGGCACGCGGCCACCTGTCTATATTGCTGCCTCCTTCACATCCCCGCCATGGGACCCTATCGAGATGGACAGCGCCCCTGCGCCGTCTGTGGGAGATGGTCAGGACGGTGGGAATGAACTCGAGTTCTTCAAAGACTTCTCGGTTGCCGAAGGCCATTGGCAGTACAAGTTCCGCCTTGGCCCAGGTGACTGGTGGGTCTGCAATGAGACTGTTGCAACCGGTATGTCTACGCCTTACCTGCGGAACTTGAGCCACTGGTGCTGACGGGGAGCTGATTTTTCTTAGAAAAGGACGACGCTGGGAACTACAACAATGTTTTGGTGGTCGAACCTTCGCTCACGCCTGATGCTGCTGAGGAGAAAAGAGCACATGTACGTCCTCTGGCCAAGGAAAACCTCGGAGATATACACGATACAGCCTGGGAAGTGAGTGCCGAGGTTGATGGTCAGAAGGCGACGGCTGCCGAGACGGGGAATACGCTGGAACCACAGGTATCACCTGTAAGCATTGTTTTCTGCCTGAACCGGAATACTAACCCTTCTCATAAGGTTCCCACCTCCATCGATGGGGCTGAGCGTACCGAGTCCTCCACAGATGCTCAAGACCATGAATCTTCAGGGTTGGCGAAGTTAGTCACGGATGGCCCAAAGCCCATGTCTGAACCCCGCGCAAACGAACCTTCTCCTCTTTTTGCCTACGAATGTCTGACGCCGGAGCACGAGGAGGCCGAGGTTTACCTCCATGTTCCAGAAGAAACAAAAAATGGTCCGGAGGAAGAGACCCGGATCCTTGAGGATTGCGAACTGGAGATGTTCCCGACCGATCGTGAGCATATACTACAGCGTATACTGACCACGAAAGTATCTCTGGATGAAGATGAAACATCTCCGGATGGGATCCCCTCGGGGACTAGTGTTCCTCCGGAAGTCTTGGTGGATTCTCTTCCATCTTCTAGGCAGAGTTCACCACAGCTCGGCCCAATCGCAGAAGAGGACATCTCCAATACAGCCGTGCTGCCGTCTCTGAACGTTTCCGACCCTGTGCAGCCAGACCAGGGCCCGGAAGCCTCCCGCCAGGTTCCAGCTTCGAGTGGAACAACAGAAGCCACTGGTCCCGAAGATTCTGCCTCATCCAACCACTCGCCTCCAAGGGAAGATCGAGGCCTTCCAGTTGATGCTCTCACACAGGTGCTCGACCCTGGTCTAGCTACACTTGGTCCTCTGCACTCATCCATCGAGCAACATCCAAAGGTCCCAGAGACGGAAGCGCAATATACTTCTCCTGGTGTGGATGGAGCCGCTGATTTGTTCCTTTTTGACTCCGTTACACCTAAGCTGCACTTCCAAACATCGGCAGCCTCCGAAAGCCCAGGTCTGGGTAGAAGACGGAGTGTGCCAGGCTCCTTCGAAGAACCCGAAGAAGATGTGGATCGAGTCTCTCAGGTCCAGAAGAAGACGGTTGAGAATTCGCGTAGCACTTGTGGTGAAGGGGAAATGGTCATTGACGGGTCGCGAGAAGGAAGCGACCCTGTCAATCGTCCTGCGACACCAAGCACGGTTGGAGTTGAACTTGGCCGCAAGTACGAGAGCCTCTTCCAGGCATTCTGGAGGATTATCATAGTCAACTGTCTTGGAGCGATTCTGGCGCGGTTTACTTGGAAGAGTGGCGAGAGAAAGTAGAAGCTTCTCTGTGATCCCCCCACCAGGTTTTACGGCTGCGGACTGTCACTAAGCGTTGGAGTCTGTGGTGACTCTCAGGTTCGTGCTCAGCACTGCTCGTGTGTACTATACCCTTGGGCTGCTCTCCGTTGTTTGGTGTTCACTCTTGTACTCGCAGCATTGTCCTTACTCCTATGAATTAATGAAAAGCAAGCTCCGCAGCTCTTGCGATACCAACTTTGCGTGGAACAGTCTTCGATCCGATCATGACAAACCTTCGCAAGCGCTTTTCGACTCTTATCTATAAGAGTTCCCCCAAATATGCCTCTTTCGAAGGCTCTGATGGCTTGTGACAACGTTGACCACACATCCTATGCGTTTCATTGCCATCCCCATGTCGACCATGCGCATCGTGACGGGACACTGACGAGGTAGGGTGCGGGCTGATCGTTGGACTTCCACTCAACTCTATCTCACTTGACAAAGCACGCAGAATAGGACTCAGGAAGCTCCACACATGAGCTTCACAATGCGCCGTCGGCCTAGCAACTCAGCGGCTTGCTTGATATTGTTCTAGATTCAACAAGTGAATATGAGGTGTGACGCAATCCAAGGAGCTCGTATGTTTTCTCCAGCGATGTGGCATTGGAAGGACGCACTCACATACTTCCGATGATAATGCTGGATATCACCCTAGCTCAGAAGAGATTTGATTCCGAATAAGTTCTGGAACAATGCGCTTGAAGCTAAGCTGATATAGGTCGACCTTATTGGGTCCTATTGAGGTTCAAAGTCGTTTTGTTTTCCATCGCCACAATCGAGGGCTTCATCACAACAGAACAGATTCTGACCTTAGCCAAACCACACCAACGCATCCAAACGTCATCATCTTCTCGATCATCATGGTCTAGAGAAGACAGAACATCACTCTCATGGCTTCGCGTCCGTCTGGTGAAGACATGGAGGAGACGCACGAACGACCACGCGTCCGGATCCCATCTCGCGAGGCCGAACGCGAGAAATTCGGGCACAACGCATGGGCACAGGAGAAACACAAGTCAACCCAATCCAAGCAAGGTGTGACCACGAACGAAGACAGCGAACAGCCAGCAGAGCTGCCTCAAATACCGCCCACAACCCCGAAGACGCCCAAGTCAGCTGACCTCCCAACCCTAAACCCACCAAAACAGCGCATCCACATCAAACCCGTCACGCCGCTGAAGCTAAACAAGAACAGAGCGGCCACAGATCCTCCGCTCGGATCGGCCGTCCCGCCACCGCTGTTCGCAGGGCGCAAAGTCGGCATCGCGGAGCTGCGGCACAAGTTCTCCAAGGAAGGCAGTATCGCCGTTCAGAATCCCGGCGGCACCGACTTACCTCCCCTGCCGCCTCCGTCGGATAAAGTGGCTCGAGTGCTCGGCGCACAGGCGACGGCAAGAGGTCGACTTGGTAAGACGCTTCCGACTTCGGCACCAGCGTCGACGAACGCCCCAGCGCCCTACCGCACTTCGACCGAGGAGCAGTACCCGTCGCGGCATGGGTCTCCACAGCGCCAGGTCAAGTCCACGCCGGTACCCGGTCCGCCAACGTCGCGATTCTTCAACGAGAATCCAGGGTCGCGTCTGCCGGTCTCGTCGACATCGGCGTCGTCGCAGAAGACGTACGAAACGGCTCCGAAAGACTATAGCAAGCCTGGTCCACGGGTTGAGGCGATGATCCTTGGAGACGGCAGACTGAGTCCGAGTAAGAGCGGCGCGTATGGGAGGATGGCGAACGTCGAGATGCAAGAGTATCCAGCTCGGGTCAGCAGCATGGTGGGCGTCGTCGGGAACGTGCTGCAGGGTGTGGAAGGCGGCGAGGCGGAACCGGCTCTCTATCCACACGGATTCCGACCTCAAGACTATCCACGGTCTGACCTGAACTATGATTATCCGCCACTCTCGGCACACGCGCTTCCGGAATCGACCTACTCGCCCTCCATCTACAACCACAACAGCGGCGTCAGCGCAGGCGAATGGGAAGCGTTGCAGCAGCAATATCCGCAGACTCTGCCGCCGTTTAGTCCTCGCCAACCGCCTCTGTCTCTTTTCCAAAGTCAAACTCAAGCTCAAGCTCAAGCTCAAGCGCACGCCCAACAGCAAGCGCTCTCCCAACAGCACCCCCAATCCCGCGACGTTAGCACCGCCTCCACCACCACCCTCCCCTTCCTCTTCCGCGGCCACGCCGAAGAAATAACCCCCACAACCACCACGCACTCCACCTACAGCACCCCACCCCAGCAACCCTTCATCCTCCCCGCTCCCCCTCCCCGTCCCCTCCGGCCCCCCCAACAACCCACCCCCACCACCACCCCCCACCGCGCCCCCGACAACACCACCCCCCACCGCGCCCCCGCCAACAACGCACCCCCATACAGCACCTTCGTCCCGACCCCGTCCCACCCACACTTCCGCCCCTCGTCCACCTCAACCCTCACCTCGACGGTCATCGACGAGCACCTCGCCGCCTTCGCCATCGAACTGCACCACCACCTCGAGATGTCGACGCGGCGCCTGCTGCACGAGATGGAGGCGCGCTCGGACCGGCTTGGGGATGAGGTGGCGAGGGGGTTGGAGCGGTTGGTGGTGGTGCAGAGGGAGGGGTTGGGGGAGTGGGGGAGGAGGGTGGAGGGGGGGGTGAGGGAGGAGGGGAGGAGGGGGCGGGAGGAGGTGGTGCGGGAGGTGCGGGAGGGGGAGGAGAGGGTTGTGAGGGCGGTGGGGGAGGTGCTGGGTGGGTTGGGGGCGTTGGGGGAGAGGGTTGGGGTTTTGGAGGGGTTGGTTAGGGAGGGGTTGGGTGGGCGGTGTCGGTGTGGGGAGGGGGGTGGGGATGCGGGGAGAGGAGCGTTGGAACGGGAAGTGGAGAAGGAAGTGGAGAAGGAGAAAGAGCAAGAGAAAGAGAAAGAAAAACCCAAGCCCCCCTTCCACAAGCGCGCCTTCAGCCGATCCACAAATCCGTCTACCTCCCCCACGAAGACACACACCTCCGCCGCCGCCACAACCACAACCACCGCCGCACCCGCACCGGCTTCCATCCCAACCACCCGCCATCTCCTCGCCGCCGACCTCGCCCGCCACCAGCAGCAGCAGCACCAGCGCCTCGTGCCAGAGCCCGACGTGGCCTTGCATCCGGCCTTTCAGACGCACTACTCCCCCCACCACCAGTCGCACCAGCACCCCCACCAGACGCACCAACACTCCCGCTCGCAACCGCAGTCGCATTTGCATTCGGGAGAGCGTTCACGAGACGTGGGGTTGGGGCTGGGGCTGGGGATGGGGATGGGCCAGGAGCAGTGGACGGGACAGGGACAGGGGCAGGCGTGGAGGCAGGGAGGACGAGGTGAGGGGGATGGACAGGGACAGGGCGAAAGGGGCGAGAGGGGAGTAGGGATGGGAGAGGTGGTGTTCCGGGCGCCGAGTTGGGGCGAGGGGGGTTGGTATCGGCAGGCTTATGGGTCTTGAGGTGGGGGTGAGAAAGAGAGAGATTGTCATTCTGGAAAACGACGGAGAGATTGGAGAAGAAGATGAAGGCTGGACACTTGGATGTCTGACGTAGGGGGAATGTTGTTGTCTTCGTCTTCGTCGTTGTTTTTTGTTGGCCTGGTTGTTGTTGGGACTGGACTTTGGGTCGGATTCAATCCCACTCCATTCGCCGCTTTGCGGACGCGCATGCGGCGAGAGAGAGAGAGACGGGTTGCGGCGATCGGAGGATACTGGATTTCAGACACACGATGTGACTGCCTCAGAGGTAGTTTGGTGTTATGCGAGCACTGGTGAAAGCAGTTCCGATCGGGGGAAGGGGTGTGCCGTACGTAAGAATTTGTGCCACAATCTGAACCCATGAGCCATACTCTTACCTCATGTTCGTCCAGCCTAAGGCTGTAGGGTAGAGGAGCGGTATATCACAATGCAACGGAACGAAGCAGATCGCGATCTTGAAGCCGTGCATCAGCCCTGCACCGCTCACTCACCCACCCATCGCACGTCAAGATCGAGAAAAGATATACACCAAACCTAACCCCGGTAACATAACATAGCAAACTGTATGTAAAAGCCTTCGCCCAACCCCAACTCCACCCAACACCCAAACAACCAGCCACCCTCACATCCTTCCCCCCCCTCAAAAAATCTCCAACCCCTCAAACTCGACCTCCAAACCCCTCCCCTCAACCTCCCCCTCCCCACCATGCACGCGCGCATACTGACTAACCCCAAAATTCGCCGGCCGACTCGCATACACCCCCACCCGAACACACTTATCATCCACGCCCCAAAAAAACCACGTCACCTCCCTCAACTTCTTCCACCCCCCACCCACCCCTCCCCCTCCCCCTCCTCCGGCCACCCCACCACCACCGCCCCGTCCGCCGCAAAGGCGCCAATCGCCCAGCACGTCATCGCCGTCGCCATCGTCGTAGTCGTAGTCGGTGCCGGGCCGGTAGGGAGGCGGGTCGGCGGCGAACCAGATCCAGAGGGCGTGGCCGATGCGTTCGAGCTTGATGCGCAGGGAGGAGTAGTTTGGTTGGTAGGCGTTTCGGGGCGCGGGTGGGGAGGCGGTGGTCGAGGAGGAGGGGGTGGTTTGGGAGGTAGAGGAGGAGGGGGGTAGGGGCGACATGGCCCAGTCGGCGCCGTCGGAGGAGGCGGAGACGGAGGAGGCGTGCGGTTGGCCGTTGCAGAATTCGAGGCCGGCTTTGACCCATTTCGCGGCGGGGAGGTGGGAGGGTGAGGGTGAGGGGGGGTGGGGGTAGGGGGGCGGTGGGTCTGTTGATGGCGCGGGTGGTGAAGATTGGAGGGGGGAGGTCGTGGGTTGGGGCTGGGTGGTAGTGGTTCGGGTCGGACGAGGAGGTGGGGGTGGAGATGGGGGACGGCCGGCGAAGATGACGAGGCCGCCTTGGTCCCATTCCATTTCCCAGTCGGCGGAGACGGTGACTTCGGCCGCGACGAAGGGGTGGTTGAGGCGCGTGTAGAGGATGGGTGAGGTGCAGGTGTCTTGCGACGGCGGTTTGCGCCAGAGGTCGGTGTTGGGCGGCGCGCTGAGGGTGAAGTAGTCCATGCATTCTGGCAGGGTCGACTCGGAGGAGGTGGAGTTGAGTGCGGTGAAGGACTGGCCGGATGGTGGCATTGTTTTCTGCTCGCTCTTGACACAATGGCCTGATCTGCAGGATCTTGGCCTTTATGTACGGAGGGTCGCTTGCAGGTCGGGTGATGGTCTGGTGATGGTTGATTATTCAATGACTTTCGCTAGGGTGCAGTGCACGTATCGTCCGTATCAGACGGTCGACGGAATGCCGATGCCGGTGCCGATTCCTGCCAAGCCGCGCCTTCGACGCAACCAGGTCAAATCTCGATGGTGAGCAAGTGTGCGAATGAGACTCTCCTGTGGATGACAACGCTTAGTGCTGACCAGATTCTCGTACAACATCATGAGATAGAGGGAGTACTCGAGTACTTCGGACATGTTGGAAGAGGAGGATTGGCGCTAGCAATAAGCTTACTTTGAACAACAGCTCGCCACATGCAGCCCTACCTGCCTCAGGTTACCTTGCCCGTAAGGTAAGGTAAGGTGAGGTAAGGTAAGGTCAGGGAAGGGAAGGGAAAGGAAGGGAAGGAATGGAATCCCTTACGCACGGTAGAGTGCAACTGCAACCAGATCCTGACAGACCCTGACTTTCGTTCCTTTGTTTCTGGGATGGTCGAAGACAATTGCGACGACAGAGAGAAACGATGACAACAAGTATGCGATTGATCAACAATCTCGGGATGAACGGATAGTACGAGTCCTGTAATGATGCGGCAAGAGAGAAGACAACAAGAGAAGCGACTCCCGCTCGCATATATATATATATATTCTTCGTACATATACCTCTGACAAGAGTCCTGTAACTTACTCGAACCCTACACAGTTACTCGCATGATGTGGAGATGACTTCGCCGCGCTCTGGAGGCGCGAACGGAGCTGAGTCTGCCGCTACCAACACCCAACGAATGGATCGGTCATCGACCAGTGCCAGCCCTGGAAGGATGAAAGGAAATAAACGTGAAAGCTGTCGCCGCATCGCGTATGTCCCCGAAGTTAGAAGTTAGATTGCGCTGCTGATAGGTTGTATGAAGCAGGTTTTGTCTCTTGCCGCCGCCCCGCTACGACACCACAGCGGCGCCTTTAAAGTTCGAGAGAAGAAAAGAATAGAGGGGTGAGTAGTGAGCTGGTCGATGCTGGGCCGCCCGTAGCCAACGCAATGAGATGTGAACCTTAGACCGGAATATATCCATCAGAGGTGAAGTGGCCTTTGTTGATTAAGTAGCAATTCCACTATGTCCAAATTATCGGTGCTGCCGAGAGCTGTGGCAGAGCTGTGCTTCGGTTCCATCAGCGTCGCGGCCCAGGAGCTGGAACGGAACGGCGAATCTGACGTGGCAAGCATTCTGCACGAGCTTTGCCGTTGAGCGTTTATGTACGTTAATGTTATGTATTGTTTACCGACGTCCTCGTGGTGCTGAGTAAGATATTCGTGGGCGATTTGCCTCTGTCACTTAAAAGTACCTAGGAATCAAAGCATGGGACGTATGTACCAAGTACGCATGTCGTGCTGCTGCTCCAGGATTATGTCGAGCATCTGCGAGCGCGAAAGATGAAGTGTCACTGTAACACAAGGAAGGATAGCTCAAACTTAGCTCCAGAGAACTCTCGCAATGACTGCGATTGTCTTGAGGCCGTCCTGCATTGGTCTTAACGGCATCTGGATGATCCTACATCTCCTCCGAGATACATCAGACACTTTCACGGCTGTGCTACCCTTGTCTGCCATGGCAAGATCCAACTAAGCTGGACAGCCTTGCATCTGCGTCCTTCCTTCAGACAAGTTTGAAATCTACTAAGGTACCTTAGACTCTCATGTCATGCATCATCAGAAACCCCGTCTTTATGTCGCATATCGTACAGCTAATTATCTTCCTACATCCAGACAGCCTTTGTCGTTGTCACGGACAGAAAGGACCCTCAATCGCTAACTTAGCAGACTAGGATATCCTAGTATTGTTCCGCGCATAACCCGCTACACATATGAAACCATGGATGATAGAACCACAACGATTAGAGCCAGCATCTCAACTCGACCAATGTACCCAAGTATCGAGGCACCGCCACTGCCAGTTGCGCTGGCCGAGCTAGATGAGCTGGTAGAAGGAGCGCTCAACACTACAGTTATCAGTGAGTAACTGACAGAAGGATCTCTTGATACTGTGATTGGAACGAAAGGGGTCCCGAATCCCGTCCTGGCTGTGGGTGGCGCCTTTGGGACCGTCGTCACGGTCACACTAACCACCGTTAGTTCAGGGATCGAGGGGCTAGTGTTTGGCCCGAATGGGTCAGGTTGTGCCCAATCCCCAGGCTGTGGAGTCTGCCACCCGGAAAGTTGGATGCTAGTTGGGATAACCGTCACACTCGGTGCCGAGGTGGTCAAGGTGCCGACCATTACTCCACTCGATACATCGTAGGTTATGGTACTTGTGGCGGATGATTCGATTTGGTTCAAGGCTGGCAGCAACGGTGCGTCCTTCAGGAGGGCCTGGATGACATCGCCCGTAACGGTAGAAGCATTGTTCGATGAACAGAATTTACTCCAGGCTGCTTTGTCTGCTGTCCCGCCAATGGCGCTTTCTGGTTGACCATGGGCGATGAGACATGAGAAGCAGCTTTGCTGGTCAGTGTAATGCTAAGAGCAAGAGAAATGCCCGATTGAAAGCGTACAAGTTTGTATCGTTGACCATCGTGCGGCCGTCCTTAGGCCATGGTAGACACACGCACATATATATTGAAGCAGGGTCCATCGTCAACCACATCGTTTGATTGTATTTGAAACAGATTTCAAAGTCGTAGGTCGCCGCGTAACACTGGGAGCCTTCCCGGGTAAACCAGTCATTCTTGAAGCATTGGTTGAAAGCATGTGTGTCGATGACAGGCAAAGTTGACTGTGAAGCATTGGTGCTCATGACAGACAAGCTAGATTGCGATGCATTTGTGTTTATGAGAGGCATGCCAGATTGTGGCGTCTGTCGAGCTTCCAACGTCGGTAGAACAGCGGCACTGTTGGCCTGAATGATTGTTAGTATACAGACCAACAGTGAGATCAGAACTGCCGCGATGGTCATGGTGTTCCGCTCCCTAGGCTGAGGGTTTCGGACCGAGAATGAACGTGGTGGTCGTCTTGTGGAGAAGAAAAGGGAGGGTATCGTGAGCGATGAGAGGATGGAGCATAAGGTCCAACAGTGAATCGTATAACGCCTGAGGTCAGATCCCATGAGACTAAAGAGACTAGAAATATACTTAAGTCCAACCAGTTAATTCGACAGGAAAGCAACGCTTCTCAGCAAGTGTTTGCTCAGTATACTGTACAGAGGGCAATCATATGCACAGCTCAGACAAGAAGAGGGCATAGTTTCGAGAGCCATATACCATGATGAGAGGCGCCAATCTGCTGGTGATTGCAGCAATTTGATCGATCAGTAACGGAGCATAGACGCATAGACTTGGAGCCCGCGCAGTCTAACTGACATATCGTGCGAGTCACTTTTTCCTTGAGTCTGAGCGAATGATGGTTGAAAACTGGAGACACTTGAACTAACAGCATGTTGGATGACTCAGCATACAGCATCTTCAAACTGCGGAGGTGAACACGCTATCCTCGAATTGTGAGGACGCGCCTGTGTAACACGCGATGACTTGTAGGTTAAGAGTGCTCGGACTCGCAAGATAACAATTTCGCACTGAGTCAATGTTGAGGCAATCAATTGCCCATGACAATACTGCAGTCTTGTCTCACAAATTCTATGTGAGAATGACCGCAAAGGACAGCTAAACTCTTAAGCACGAACCAGTTCTCGAGAGTTTCTTCCTCCAATAGCATCCCTTACGATACTCACGCAATAAGGTAGCTGTTCTTCAGGGACTTGTCCAGTCTCTTTGGTTCGACTCCGATGAAGGAGGCGAGAGACATTGGACCTCAGCACCATCATGCCAGCTCGAACGCGCCGCGCTGCGCCAGCTGTGGCCGAAGTCATGGAGGAAGAACATGCTCTGTCAGGTCTACAGTTCAACGAGCCATTGTCATGGCGCGCTGGGAAACCGATCAGCATAGCGGATCTTCTGCGACGGCTGCAAGCACTGTCTAGAGAGATGCGGGAGATGGAACAGGAAGAAAATGAGAGGGATTCATTCACGAAGGTCGCAAAGGAGCTGGTGAGCCCAAATCTACTGGCGCACAAGGATAAGGGTGTAAGAGCATGGACTGCGTGTTGCTTGGTGGACATACTCAGGCTATGCGCCCCAGATGCGCCGTATACCGGCCCGCAATTGAAGGTAAGGACGAAGTCACGGATGTAATTAGAGTAATATAAGAGGCTGATGGGCTGTTAGGATATCTTTACACTACTGGTTACAAGCATACTGCCAGCTCTCTCTGATCCTTCGATTGCCTTCAACAGCCAGCACATGTACGTTCTGCAGTCGTTGGCGCAGGTCAAGAGCATTGTCCTCCTTACCGATATTCCCTCCTCGGAGAAATTGATCGTTCACTTATTCGCTTCCTTCTTTGATATGCTCTCCGGGTCTTCGAGGGCTACGACTGGTGAACAATTGGCGAAGAACGTGGAGTTCAACTTGACGGCTATCCTAGAGATCCTGGTGGACGAATCGAGTACCTTGCCCGGCGAAGTGGTAGACATCATCATGGCGCAATTCCTCCGAGTGGATCCTCACGCGGTCAGTTCGAATCTCACCAAAGGCAAGAAACACGGTGTAGCCCCAGTAGACGACAGGCAGTCTACGCTTCCGTTAAAGGAACTACCTGCGGCTTACAATATGGCCAAGTCGATCTGTAACTCCTGTACTGATAAGATGGCAAGACATGTCAGCCAATACTTTAACGATGTCATTATGGACGCTTCTTCATCTTCCGCGACCAATGGAGCTGCAAGACATCGTTCACACAGACGATCGAGCGTCGACCTAGATGACTCCGATGATGGCCGTCCAAGCGGACCTACTGAGGACGACCTGGAAGAGTTACGCAAGGCCCATCGATTACTCCGGGAACTCTGGCGGGCGTGTCCTGGTGTGCTTCAAAATGTGATTCCGCAGCTCGAAGCTGAGCTTTCCGCCGAGAACGTTCAGCTCAGACTGCTAGCTACGGAGACCTTAGGGGATATTGTGTCAGGCATTGGAGCTGTTGGTCCTCCCCCACCTCCTCCTATGGACCCCGCAGCATATCCTCCGGCCACCATCACAGCATATGCACACAATTCTGCTCCACAGAACCCTCTAAGCACTCCTTGTTCGCCGCAACCGTTTCCTCATACCTATTCTAGCGCGTACAACAATTTCCTCGGAAGAAGACAAGACAAGTCTGGCCTTATAAGAGCAGCCTGGACCACTGGTATTGGGAGGATTCTGACTACGTCCGCTGGAGGCGTTGGACTAAGTCGGCACGAGGAGGAAAGACTTGTGAGCGATCTCGCACACATGCTCGGAGACAGCGATGAGAAAGTACGCATCGCAGCAGTCAAGGCCGTTGGAGGCTTTGGATTCAGCGATATTCTTGCCAAACTGGGGCTGTCTGGCGGTATTCTAACACCAGGGTCAGTTTTAGCAACCCTAGCTGAGCGAGTTCGTGATCGAAAGCACATCGTTCGTGTTGAAGCCATGCAACTTCTAGGTCGCATATGGGGCGTCGCGGCTGGGGAGATTGCAACAGGCGAGGAACAGGTCATATCTTTGATCGGAGGCGCCCCTTCGAAAATACTTGACACCTTTTACACCAATGACATGGAAATCAATGTTCTGCTTGATCGTGTTCTTTTCGAGCTCCTTCTTCCCCTGAGCTATCCTCCTATCAAATCCAAAGGTACCAAGACAGCAATTGGCAGCTCGCAGAGAGTAGGAGACAGTCAAGCAAACGGAGAGACCGAAGCCCAGCCACCTGATGCCGATAGGTTGCGGACAGAACGGATCCTGGTGCTGGTGAAACATCTCGATGAGAAGGCGAAACGAGTCTTCTTTGCACTACAAGCCCGCCAGGTAGGAATGGCAAAAATCTTGGCGACTTTCCTGAAGCGCTGCGAAGACTTTAATGTAAGTCAAAATATCCTGTCCGATTTAGGATAAGCTGACCATACCATTAGGGTGGCGTGATAGATGAGAATGAAAAGGACATCAAGGCTCACCTAACAAGATTAATCGACAATTACGCCAGGCAGCTTCCTGATTCAGCTCGGGTTACAGCAGATCTCTGGAAGTTTGTCAAGATGCATGATCGGCGGAGTTACCAGCTCATCAGATTCTGTATCGCCCCTGAGAGCGACTATAGGACCGTCTTTAAGGCTATTGTATGTATCTCGAATATCATGAAATTTATTTCTCTTCTAACAGACCTACGAATTATAGAAAGAGTTCTCGAAGCGGACCGAGGCAGCATCTGGAGCACAGGCCGGTCTCTTGGAGACGCTCACTCCTCTGATCTATCGATCAAGCGTCTTAATATACAACAGAAGCCATGTCCCTGCCATCATGGAATTTTCGCGGAGTGACGAGCACCCTCTCGCCAACACGGCGCATGAAGTACTGAAGGAGATATCCGCAAAGACGCCGGAGGTCTTCAAAGCGCATATACGGGAAATGTGTAAAGTGGTCCAAGACCAAGCCCCTACGGCGACGAAACCCAACGAGCTGGGAGCTGTAGACACGCTCAAGGCATGCGCTGGGTTTGCTCGTAAATATCCTGACGACTTACCAAAGGATCGCAAATTCCTGCAGTGCCTAACAGACTTTGCTCTCAATGGGACGCCACCGCAAGCGGCGAAGTACGCGGTTTCGATATTACTGACCATCTCGGAGAAGAAAGAGATGCATGCAAAAGATCTCGTACAGCGGTGCATTAAGGGCTTCACGTTTGGCTCAGACGCCTTCCTCTCCCGACTTGCAGCCTTGAGCCAGCTGATGCTTCTTGCGCCAAAAGAAGCGGAAGAGGAGAGCGATGCGGTTGTGGACATTGCAACCAACCAGATACTTCTGAAGATCCGATCGCCTTTGGAGAGTTCTGACTATGAGTGGGAGGACAAAGTGGACGATGAATGTGAGGCTAAGAAGTGGGCCTTGAAAATCCTCGTCAATCGTCTACGCTCCCACGATGATCCTGGCACACTCAAAGATGTCGCAGAGCCGGTGTATAGACTGCTCAACACCCTGATCGCCGAGGATGGTGAGCTCTCTAAAGCAAAAGACACACCGTATTCACACAAGCCGCGACTTCGCCTTCTGGCCGCTCAGCTATATACCAAGCTCTGTACCCAGAAGGTCTTCAATGAACTCCTCTCAGCCCCAGACTTCAACCGCCTTGCGCTAGTCGCCCAGGACGTTCTATACCCGGTCCGCGCTGGATTTGTGAGTAAACTGCAAAAGTACCTCAGCCAACACAAACTCCCGCAACGCTTCTACGCCATCCTCTTCCTCCTCGCTTTTGACCCGCAGGACCAGTTCCGAGAAGAGGCTCTCACCTGGATCCGCTCACGCAGCGCCACGTTCGCACAGCAGAAGTCAACCATCATGGAAGGCGTATTTGCCCGCCTCCTAAGCCTCCTCGCCCACCATCCCGACTACGGCAACGGTGTCGACGACCTGCTCGACTCGGCTCGCTACATCATGTTCTATCTCACCTCCGTCGCCACCGAGCAGAACATCAGCCTCGTCTACCACATCGCGCAGCGCGTCAAGCAGAAACACGACGCCATCGACCCTCACGTGAGCGAGAACCTCTATCACCTCTCCGACCTGGCGCAGGCCCTCATCCGCCGCTACGAGCACGCGCACGGCTGGACCCTGGAGACGTTCCCGCACAACCTGCGGCTCCCGAGCGAGCTGTTCGCCTCCATCCCCAACGAAGAGCTGGCGCAGGAGATCGCTCGCAAGACGTACCTGCCTGAGGGCCTGGCCGAAAAGCTAGATGCGCTCGTCAAGGTGAAGGGCAAAGCGAAAGCGAAGAAGCGGAAGTCCGACGAACACGACGACGCGCCGGCGAGGAAGAAGTCCAAATCTTCCACCACAGTCGGTGTCGGGTCAACGACGACTTCGGCGGCGAATAAAGCGAGCAAAACCCTGCCCGTACGCAAAGCCTCCATCAACAAACCCGCTGCCAAGACTCCCAGGTCGAAGAAGAAGCCCATCAAGGAAGCGGAGTGCGCGCCGTCCAGCGAGCGTAGACGGAGTGGTCGCGGGGCGGCGGCGAAGACGTATGCGGAGCGAGACGACGAGGAGGACGACGAGGAGATGAAGATGCTGAATCAGGAGTCGGAGGAGGATCATGAGGATGGGGTAGAGGATCAGGATGAGGTAGAGGAGGACGTGGAAGGCGAGACTGAAGCGGAAGCTGAGCGTACCTCGCCGAAGTCGAAGACGAAGGCAAGGGGTCGAGCGAACGGGCATGGGAACGGCAAGCCCACGGCTCGACACGACGAGAATAGCGATGACGACGAAGAGCTCTCCGATCCCCCTTCGGACTCGGAATGAACTGCCATAACCGTCTCGCCCGCCTGCCAACTTGCAAACTAAGCATATCCCATCCGCCTTCCATCCTTAACGACTTCACGATTTCCCCTCCTTCTTTGCCCATCAGCGCATTTTCCATGTTTCAGAGCCGTACAGCAAGACATTGAGTTTCAGGATACCCGCCTTTCACATACGCATCAGCATCGGCATCGGCATCGGCATCGGCATAGGCAAAGGCAAAGGCATAGGCATCCCTCTCCATCACGACCCTGCGACTGTCTATACCCACCCACACCACCTCTGTTCCCACCGCTCCTGTCAGCCCCCCACCACACCACGCCACGAACGACCACACTGCGGCGTCCACCGACTGGCCTGTTCGTCCTCTCTGCTCTTCCCCACTCCCAAACCTCTTCCATGATGTGCAGCGGGAGGCGAAGCGGGCGTTCCTACGGAGGAGGCGAGATCATGTTGCTTGCTTGCTCACTTGCTTTGCTCACTTGCTCTCTTGCTTTTCCTAAGTCACCGCCTCGGTGCTGGCGGCGTGCCTTCTTCCTTTTCGCGCGTCCCGAGTGGGTGGAAGCGTTTTCTAGTTAGGTAGTTAGGTTTTCGGGTGTGGAAGAAGATAGGGTAGTGATGTTATATAGACCTTTACATCTATGGTTGAATGACGCGATGCGGGACGGCAGGGCTCGGCACGGCCATCGGGTATGCAGGAAGGGAATGGAACGGTGTCGTTGCTGTGCCGGCCGTGTTTGACGCGCGCGGAAGATAGATAGTCAATGGCCAGGTGTACTGTAGTTTCGACGCGCCAACCGCGTGTTTGCTTTACTATTAGTTCCCACGCATCCCCATCCATCCTTCCATCCATCTAATGAGCCGATCGAGCCCCTCCGAAACAGTCACTCAGCATAGCATCCCATCGCATCACATCACAAAGCAACCGCTCAATCGTTCGTTTAGTAAACTCATACTTCATACTATCCCGCCGCTCCGGAGTGAAGGAAGGAAGGACATGCATCTATGTACAGTCGATACGACACGATACGATCAAAATCAATGCAAGGGCACGACAGAGAGACAGACAGAAACGCCCATACCACAATGATGACCCCCTACCGGCACTGTCCCTACCCTGACCTGACTTGATGAAATGAAACGAACGAACGAACGAATGCCTAACTCGAGGGTCGGTCCTCGCGCATTTCCCTTTTCGGCCCTTCCGAAAGGGAGAAAAGAACGCCGTGCTGTGATGCTTGTGTTTGTGAATGTTGGATGTTGGTGTAGGTGTTGTATTGTATTTGAGGGCGTTTTTCGCCTTCGTTGATGCATGTAGTGTAGGAAAGAGATGCAGCATAAAACCACACGCTTTACTTCTGCTCGTCGATAGCAGACGACTGACAACTCCGTTTGTCGTATGGCGAGGGTTGTGATCCAATCTAATGTTGTGTTTCGCGCTTTTCGCACGATTCGAGGTACAGTTGATGGAGACCTTTGGTTGATGTTGGAAGCTGGCGGACTGACTGACTAACTAGCTAGTTGCGTAAGGTAGGTAGACGAAAAGTAAAGCGTGACTCGCGAAGTCGTCCTTGGTACCGTATGTGGCACCGAGACAACAATTGCGCCGTACGTGCCAGGATGCAGGCATGGACAGCTCGACTTCTTGAAAAATGCCGGACAGGAAATGTGGAAAATGGGAATATGTATGCACGCTGAAACACCGCGAATGAGAGGAAAGAAAAGGTAGGCCGGGCTTGCTGGTCATGTTCTAACCAATAAAGACGCGCCCAGAGGATGGTCTAGCATGTACTGTAATCGAGTACTCTGACGAGTAAGCGAGGAACTCGATATGCCCCTCTCGCCTCAAAAGCCAAGCTAGACCGGATTGCGGAGTGCCAGGCTGAAAGCGGCGAGGGCATCCTGCTGTGCGAATATTGATCTCTTCGAAGTGTCTTAGAGATGGTGTTTTTGAAAGAAGATTATGTGATGCGCGGGTTTATGGTGCGCTGATAGTGCCCTCAAGGCGGCGGCGGATGAGCTCTTGAATCATAGTCAAGGCTTCCCTCTCCTTCTGCGAGACGCCGTTCTCAGGCTGATCGGATTCCGGCGGCGACGGAGGGATCGAAGGGTCTTTGGAAAGTTTCGATGTAGCGGTCTCGGTGCACATGGCGACGACTTCGGGCGGAGCTTCAGCCTGTGGGTAGAGCGTTAGTGCTGACGTCATTGATTTCTGAGGTGGCATGGGGCTTACGATAAGAGTGCTGACAAGATTTTCGACCTGATCGGCACTGATGTTCAGGTCTTGGTTTTGTCGGGCAAACTGGGCGAGGTTCAGCGCGGCTTTGCGTTCAGCAAATGGACGCTTCCGAAAGTCTTTGGTTTCCGCTTGAGCTTGGGCTGCAGCGCGGAGCTTCTGCTCAACTGCGCGGGATGTTACCGCAGGGCACACATGCTGTGTCGTGGGTTGGTTTTCCAGCCAGGACCTGTTTCATGCTGTCAGTACAGAGACCGATTCGAGTAGACGCGACTTAGTAGATACCTCTTAACTCGATCGATAAAGTCTAGCTTGATCCCCCTCTCGGGCAGACGGTAAACGACCCCAAGCTGCTCCCTCTCATGAAATTCCTCATCATCACTGGGCTCATTTTCAATCTCGATAAGGCCGTTGTTGATAAAGCCGCGGCGTAAACCTGTATCAACAATCTTCGCGTTCTTCGGTCTTCTGACCTTGTGGGTCCGTCCATTGCCATTGTGAAATTGCAACCTGGCTGACGATGTGGCTGAAGCATCGAGAGCGGCCAATTCGTGATCAACATGGTTCGGACACATCCAACTGTGCCTTGGCTTTCCACCGGAGCCTTTCCGTGGCGGATTGGCGAGAGGAGGGTCCAGACAGTCCAAGTGCCATTGCAGAGTGCAAAAGTCGCATGAGATAATCTCTCGACGATTGAGAGATGACTTGCCGCAACGGAAGCAGAGGACGAAGTTTCCTTTCGAATCTCGTAGCTTCATCAGATCTGGCGTTTCATCATAACCGGCACGTGTTCTAAGCACATGTAAGTCTTTGTGCATCTAGCGCGTATGGTTCGATCGGTTCTATTTGTCCTACCTGGTTTTCTGTGTCACAGCTTCTTCGTATTCGCCCTCTTCACCGGTCTTGACACCTTCAAAGTAGTCTCGGACCTCAAGAGGCAGGTTGTAAGCTACCGGATTCTTCTTCTCCAGGTTGGCCAGCAGACCGGAGAAGAGTCCTCGAGCCGGCTTAGGTTTAGGATCTCTCTTTGATGCGCAAATGTAACAGTACCACTCTCCTTCTGGTGGCTGATTTGGAGATATCGGTGGATCTAAACACGTCATATGAAAGGAGCGAGTACATCCATCGCAGCAGAGCAGCTGGCCATTGCCTCCACAAGCTGAGCAGTAGTCGATGTTTTCGTGCTGTGTCCGGTTATCAGCGATTCAGTCATTACAGCAGGTACGCATAAGAAGACGTAAGTTAAGAGATGCAGATGGGTTAGTTTCGCCAAAAGAGAGAAGGAAGTTGTCCGGACATTACGCGGGGGGCGGGTTTTCTTACTTCTTCGTTGCTATCCATGGCTCCATAGCCGACCGAGCTGTCTCTCCCCCCACCAGCACGAGCAATACCTGCAATTACACCGGACTTCTTCTTGATAGGTCTGTAAATTTTGTTTGTAGTCAGTCTCTTGCCTGCAACCATCTGGCTTCTTTCAGACTTGCTGCGAAGGAAAGGTGGAGATTTGAAGAAGTGAAGTGGCAGGCAACGGCCCACAACAGCCTTGTGACTAGCCTTGCAAAGATCGACAATAGCGAACTGGGTTTGACAATGTGTGACGCATTCACTCGTACAGAAACTCGTAGAAATTTCGAATGAAGATAATGAAAGGGTGTAGAACTTACGACATCTTGACGCGAGCGGTCTTTCTGATTTTCGACGGACGACCCAGATCTCGTGGCGTCCCTGATCGCGAGCGAAGCTGCGCACCAGGCGGCGGAGGCACCAGTAGGTCTCCGTGTGCGGATGAGGAGAGTGAATCGAAATCGTCGTTGTCATCTCTCGGCCTTTTGCCAGCGCCGTTGCGCAGGCGTGTCTGATGCGTGTGTGCGGACGATGATGGCGAAGGCTTGGAGGCCACGAGTGCTGTATCTGGCTCCCTTACGGCGGGACCGACACGTATGCTACTCTCTTGGACCGTGTAGTCTTCAAACGTCTTTTGAGAAAGTTTTGCTTTTTTGGTAGCTAGCGATTCTTCGCCCTCTTTATCGCCTAAACCTGCGGCGGCAGAAGTGCGCTTGAGAGAGGTGTTATTATTTGTGAGAGTGGTTGTCGAGAAAGTATGTAACTTCGGCCCGAGCGATGGTTGGACTTTTGAAGCGGTCATTGGTTGAGGAGTTGCATGGGTCTCGGCAGTGTTGGCGTGGTCTGTTTCCATTGAAGGGGCGAACGTCTGGTCGATGGAGGAAAGCGAGGACAGCGACGATGTGTCCGAAGAACTTCGCGACCGTTTCGCTGCTCGTGTTTCCATACCGTTGACTTTCGGAATTTTGCTGTTTGGTGTTTTGTTCCTCGAAACTGAGTCTGGATTAGGATTTGGTTTTTGTGGGTGGCTGGGCGTCGCTTCTTTGCTGATGCGATTTTCGCCTGCCGCACCAAGCCGGATGCTCTTCGAAGGTGATTTGGAAGTTGATTTTGATGACATGTTGGTGTCAACTCCAGATGATGGAACAGTAGTTGTAGAGTGTCCGCTCACTTTCTGAGCTTTGATTTGCTTGCGTGCCACTTTGATGTAAGCTTGGAAGTCCGTCGCTTGCCGCGGTGTTGGCTTTTGAGATAAGACAGCGTCTAAGAGATCCGCCAGAGTGCGATTTCCAAGGCTCTCATCAAACAGTTTCTTGACGGCAAGACCAAGAACCGGATTGCCTAGTTCGTAAGAACGTGCAACTGCTGAGTTCACGACCGTCTCTAACCTTGCTCGCCCGCCCGGTGTGCGTGAATTTGGTGTGCCATGAAGTGAATTTTGAGCTTGCGTGTCTTTGGGGGTTACAGAACGTGTAGTAGGGATCTTTGTTGATCCTTTAGGTGTATAGTCGTCGTCTCCTTCTGTCTCACGAGATGGAAGAGGCTTGGGTGGTTTTTCTTCCACCTTACGCGACTGAGGTGGCTGCGTGATAGCGGTGGGTATTGTCTCAGGTGTCCTAGCTCTTTCCTTTGCCGCCGTAGAATGGCCATTCTTCACTTGCAACACCCGCTTTGGAGGCTCCGGCTTCACTCTCAGCTTCACTTTCTGCGTTGGAAATGACCCTAAGGGTGCCATGTGCTCCAGTACGCCGTGCCGCTCCAGGCCTTTGTGATCTTCGAAACTTGGTGCAGGGGTCCGCAACGGCGGCTCAATCCAGGTGTCCAACCAGGTCTTCCTGTCTATCTTGGCTTGCTCGATGGGCGCCGGTATGACTTCCTTCATTGAAACGTCCAGAGGGCTCGACATACGGGAAGATTTGCGCATCGGTCTTGTCGAGGCCATCCTGATGGCCCCCCAACGCCGAGAGCGAGATTCGCGGCTAACCAAGCGTTAACGCACGCAACAATCATATCATTATGCCTAGCACACTTACCTCGATTCTCAGTACTATTCTCGGCCTGTTCCACAGAGAAGAATAGCACGAAATCGCGACCGATATCGCGTGGTATGAAGTTAGGTTGAACGGTGCAACTCCGAAGCGAGTGAGAATGCCGACTAGGGGCTCACCAGTCCGAAAGATTTCAGAGTCAATAGAAGCCAGTCACGGGTTGAGTTCACTGCCACAATAAACATGAACAACCCCCAAGTGTAGTAAAATTGAAGGTTTCAGGTTATTCAGGTAACGGCGTCAGACACTCAAGAAAGTCTGTGTAAAGGTTGTGTGTGAAGGTTACGGGGTGCTGAGGGCTTTTATCTGCGTTCCGATAATTTCTCACAACACAATGCTTTACGGTGTTGGTAACAGAATCTTGACATGACCGACACCTGTAGTGAATAAGACAACACATCACCTCACGTAGGCAACAATGAATTGGTTCTATTTACATTAACACAAAAGGGGGTTTGGCCCGGAGTCACACCTGCCGAGGGAGGCATGAGCTACGGAAAGAAAGTGTTATCAGCAGACGTTTGGATTGCTCAGGTATGTAGTGCCTGCTCTTCTGAGAACGTGAGGGTCTCTCAAGGCTGGTTAGGTCCCATCCTAACTCTAACATAAGTCTTGCGATGTAGTAGAGTCGCATCAATTGAGATCATAGCCAGCCAAAGATGTAGATTGCGAAACTTTGTATCTGCCCAAACCTCTAAGTACGCTCTTTGGGTGTGTAACACGTCTTGACCAAGTATGATGGCATCACAAGCGTCTACTCCTCCTCGCTCGTATCTCCGTCTTCCTCCTCAGAGGCCTTCTTCGCTGGCTTCTTCTTCTTCTTGCGGTTCTTGCTCTTTGCACCCGTCGACCGTGCTACCGGTTGCTCGAGGATCTTGAGAATTTCTTCGTCGGTGATCTTCTTGTCCGTCTTGTATTTGGACACGTCGGGTGAGGGAGGCGCACTCAAGCGCACTAGGCCGTTCTTCGTAATTGCTGCGGAGTCGTCAGCAATGCTTGTTCTTGCAAGATCTCTGGACCCCCGCCGACTTACCAACTGTGCTGAGTAGCCTACCGACAGGTTCACCGTCCTTGTCACCGACGACTTCATACTGTCGCAGGACGTTGGACCGCACGCACTCCACGACACCCACCTTGGCAGCCCGCTCATCGTCAAGCTGCCGTAAGCTGAAGGGGAAGGTCCCGAACTTTTTGACGATCTCGGACAGTATTTGTCTCGAGCTCGGCCTCTTCAGTCCGTACGTTATCGTTGTCCGCCGGTGTAAGGTTGGACGATTTGGTAGCGTCTTGACCCTGCCGGAGCCCAAACTGACTCCCATCTCTACACCCCATACCTCCCCAACTTCTGGGACGCCTTCACCCTTGGAACCCTCGCTAGGTGCGAGGACTATCTTCTTTTTTCCCTCAATCTCATTCCGTTCAAACAGCCAGCAAGTAGTACTCTCCACCAAGCTACAACCGTAGCTCTTCACCACCCTATCGAGTAGGGCTGTAATCTTCGATTGAGTAAGGGGCTTTTCCGCTGCTGCCTTCTTCTTCTCTTCGTCGGTTCCAGATGCCAACAGACCGGGAGGGATCATCAGTCTTAAGAGTACTTCATTCGCGTAATGGGTTGCCAATAACAAATCCGCCTCTCGACCCGGATGCGTGTCATCTTTGTTCTTCTCTGAAGGGATGACAATGGTATCGCAGACTATCGCGCCAAAACCGTCAATCTGTGCGCCCAATTGTATTTTGATAACTTCCGCAGGCTTGAGAGTTACGGAAGCTTCCTCGACATCCGTAGAAAGCGGAGTATATGGCGTGACAAACGAGCTTGGTGAGACCGTTGTCGGATGGGATATCCCTGATTGACCGTTCCATTAGCGGAGGATGTTGGTCAGGAAGCTCTTCAGATCGGACCTTTGGAGATCTTCTTGCCCTTGTAGACCTTTGCTACTTCTTCTTCCAGTAATTTGTCACCTTTCAGGCAGATCTCCAGGATCTTCTCCCCTTCAATACACCATCCTGCAAGCATTACAGATTAACTTGACCAGCCAACAGCGGGAAGGTACGGGCAGAAGGGTACCTGTGACAGCTTCCAAAACTCTGTGAGAAATCTGCGCTGCGGTCTTGTACTTTGTAAGTGTGTCAGGGTTGTTGAGCGAATAGTCTGAACGGCGCACGATGATAAGCTTCGTGGACCAGGAGCGGTTGGCAACTTTCCCACAAGGTGGACTTACCTATGTCTCCATTCTCAGCCATGACTTTTGGAGTGCGAATGTTTTCGCAATGAGCTGCGCAAAAATATTGGCAACTGTTCACAGGAGAGGAGAGCTGAGTGTGGAAGGAAGAGGGCTGTCGTGTGAGCTTTGGAGGGGCAGCGACCGGGGGGTGTTGTGTGGTGGGGTGGGGTCTTTGTGGAAGTCAAATCCCTCTCAGCTTCCGCACTGACTGGCTTGGCTCGGCTCGTTTAGCTGCATCTCCCCGCCGAGCCCTGACTGCGCAGAATCCGCCAACATATAATATCAGGGCACCCAAGGTGTGCATTGCTACCTGTACAATATACATCGAGATATATCAGTGCGCTGGTTTGGTATGCCCTTGAGAAGACGATATTACCCACAGCCATAAAATAAAAGATAGACGAAGCGGTACCAATGACTAAGTTACAGTCCTCCACTTGACCCCCTATCAAGGCATTATTCCAGGACAGCATGGCAGACGTAGAACCATTGCCAATTCGCATTCTTACGCACAACATCCGCTACGCCACACAATCTCCTTTCGAGGGAGAGAAGCCATGGACTATCCGAGGAAGCCGAGTCATCAATGAGCTCCGTTACAATACACTTGGCAGTCCGAATGCATTCATCTGCCTTCAAGAGGTGCTCCACAATCAGCTCACCGACATTAATGATGGCTTGAATACGAGCAAAACTCCGTTATGGTCAGTAGAATCGAAATGGGATTTTATAGGTGTCGGTCGGGATGACGGCCACGAAGCTGGAGAGTATTCACCAATCTTCTACCAGCCGGCAGTGTGGGAACTGGACTTCTCAAAGACAGTCTGGCTCTCGAAGACACCCGAGCATCCATCAAAGAGCTGGGATGCTGCTTCGATCCGTATCCTCACCGTGGGCTCCTTCAAACACCGCCAGACTAAGAAGTGCTTGCTTGCTATGAACACGCATCTGGACGACCAGGGGTCAGAGTCGAGATATGAATCAGCGAAGATAATCCTCCGTGAGATGGAGATGCAGATGGAGCGAGGCTCAGGCGAACGCCCTCTGTCAGTGTTTCTCACTGGAGATCTGAACAGTGAGCCCGATCAAGAAGCGTACAAACTTTTGGACAGCACCGGGTCGTACGTGAGAGATCTGAGGAACTTGGTCCTTCCAGAGGATCGCTACGGGCATAACGATACCTTCACTGGGTTTGGACATGAGAGTGAGAGGCCGAAGCGGATTGACTTTGTCTTCCTTGGTGGAAAGACGATGCCATCATCAACCGCAAGTGACCATGAGAGATTAGAGGCACACTGGACAGGATTGAATTACTCCGTGCTGGAGAACCTCTTCGACGACGGTGTGTATCTTTCCGATCACCGTGCTGTAGTCGGAGACGGATTTATAGTGTAGCCCAGGCGGGATTGATGGCAGCATGTGTCTGCGATTGACGAGAGTTTAGTCACCAAGACCTGACCATGATGTGGAACCAAGCACAGCACCAAGAACAAGCCTGAATTTGGCCATGTGCATTGACTCTTGCGATCGTCGTATATGGAATCTTATTACCACCCCACATAGCCTTCAGGGTCCGGGTGCAGCAAGGAGGAGCCCACATGAGACAGGCCAGATCAAAACATCCTCTGCCGCAAACCCACGATCTTCGTTGTAATCGTGCTCAAATTGCGCAGTAGTAATGTACATGCCTTGGTAGCCTGTGTTCGAAATGTCCAATGAGTGGAGAATGGAGAGTGGAGAGTGGAGAGTGGAGAGTGGAGAGTGGTGAACAACGGAGGTATTATTGATGATCGAAGCGTACTGTACTTCGTACGACATTTAGATCCCGCCCTACGTACTTCGTACTAGCAGCGAGACCAACGACGACGAGAGACGAGCAACGAGCGAAAGACGAGAGACAAAGCAGGAGACAAGGAATAAACAAAGCTGCTGCACCGGCGTACCGGGTCGATCGAGGCAAAGGGAAAGGGAAGTGGAGTGGTTCGAATTAATACTGTAGGTAAGGTCCTGTAACTAATTATTATTGCATGTGCGTTCCATTCCTTTCCATTCCTGTCCCGGTCCTTCGGCAGTTCTTGCGCCTTTTTCGACCCACAGCCAACAGAGCCCAGAGCCCAGAGCCCACGAGCCAATTCACGCCGTGACGCGATTATCGCGGCCAATCTGGTAGCCTGGTATGTTTTCTCTCTTGCTATTTCCTTCTCATCTCCTTGTTAATGATGGATTCGACGATGAATTTGATGGATTGCCTCACTGCCGTCGTGCATCACTATTCGGTGACAATGTCGCGCCCAGTTGCACCGATAGCCTCGCTGTGTCCATCGTCAATTGCACGAGGCTGGAATAAGCCGCACTGCAAGCATTGTCATTTAGCTGACGATAGTAGGGATAGATTAATGATGACCTGATGAGCCGTTTCTGCTGCCCGTTGCCCTTGCGCCTCGGCTACCAGAGCACTCATTACAGCACTCGGTGACCATGCCATCTCCCGCCGAGTCGCAACCCCAACAGAATGCCCCGTCGCAACTCCAAGGCGCCCTTCATTTGGAATCGAGGAACGGAGGCCCCAATGGCGACGTGCCTGGGGCGCACGCTGGCTCCGTTGAGGCTGGAGCTTTGGGATTGTCGGACCCCGTACCGAAAAGTCGTACAAGAGATGTAATCGGAGAGGGAAAGCAGAAGGCCAGAGCAGTCTTAGCAGCATCAGGAGTCACACTTGACTCGCCATCTCTGGCGGATTCAGCGCAGGTGCGACCAAAGTCACCATCTCCGCCGAATAGAACCACAAATGGCGCGCCCAAGAGCCGAAAGCGCTCCCGGTCTGGCTCTCGCATTCCCCCAAGACACGAGTCGAGCGAACTCCCCAGTCGGACACGTCAGATTGCAGATCAAGTCAAGCTCGAGAAGTACGTCTACAGTGACGGCTTCCATGCAGCAGCTCTGAAGCAACAATCCGTAGCCCAAGAGGTCTGGATTGGTCGGAAGCGGGAGGAGCTGGACTATTACACGGAGCATCGTCAGGAACGAATGATGAATCCTGCGGCGTTCTTCGGCGCCGGCTACGCAGGGTATGGTAACGGATACACAGAGACCAAGGGACGCGGGCTTCAGGTGCTTTATCCGACGCAGCGGAAAAGACCTGGGGGACGGAAGACACCGGAACTTCGCATTCCGAGGAAAGAACGGTCTATACAGGCGGACCAGATAGAGGAATTGGTCCCGGTTCGATTAGACATCGAGTGGGAAAAGATCAAGCTCCGGGATACCTTCACCTGGAATCTCCATGACCGAGTTGTGATGCCAGAACATTTCGCCGAGCAGCTCGTTGAAGATTTCAAGCTGCCCCCGGAATCATGTGGCCAGCTTGTTCATCAAGTCTCTCAAAGTCTGTCGGAGCAAATCCAGGATTTTTACCCCCAGGTATTCATCGACGAAGAAGCTCTTGATCCCCACCTACCGTACTATGCCTACAAAGACGATGAGATGCGGATCCTCATCAGACTGAACATCGCCATAGGCCCGCATACGCTGGTGGACCAATTCGAATGGGAAATCAACAACCCGCTCAATTCGCCCGAGGAGTTTGCGAAACAGACGGCAAGAGATCTCTCCCTGTCAGGCGAGTTTACCACAGCAATTGCACATTGTATCCGTGAGCAGAGCCAGCTGTTTACGAAGAGTCTTTACATCACCGGACACCCCTTTGACGGTCGGCCTGTCGAGGACGCTGATCTAAAAGCCGGCTTCCTGCCCTCACCCTTGCCCTCACCTTTTCGACCGTACCAGGCGGCCAAGGACTTCACGCCCTACCTGTATGAGCTTAACGAGGCCGAATTAGACAGAAACGAAGTGTCCCTGTCTAGAGAGCAACGGCGGCAGAAGCGGTCCGTCAATCGCCGTGGCGGGCCCGCGTTACCAGATCTCAAGGATCGACAACGTACTGTTCGGACGCTGGTGGTCTCATCCGTGTTACCCGGCGCAGCAGAGACGCTCGAGGACAGTAGGATATTCAAGCGGTCCGGCGGCACGTCGGGACGGGGTCGGCGAGCAACGACCAGTCAACGAGACGGAGCGGACAACTCGGACGATTCCGAAAGCGAGGATTCGTCACCCGACTCCCCGGCCATACCAGCCCACCTCCTATCCGGCACCGCCCGAACGAGAGGGATGCGAGGAGCCGCGACGGCAGCACAGGCCGCGATGCGAGCCAACTTCGGCCGGTCCGCCACGCCCGAGGCCTCCCTCCTGCACCACCACGAGACGAGAACCTCGGCCCGGCGGATCGGCGGCCGCGACTACAGGGAAGAGAGCACCGACGACTCCGGCACCTTGATCGTCAAACTCCGACTACCGAGAGACAGGTTCCGACAGTACATGCGCGAGCGAAAGGCGCGACCCAGACCGCCAGAGCAGCACGGCTCATACATGTCTAACCCCTACAACACCTTACAACGATCCCAAAGCACGATGTCCGGCCAGGGCACCCCGGCCCCTGGTCTGATGCGCCCGCCACCATCCACGCCCGGCGCTCAGCAACATCCACCGGCACCGAATGTCGCCTTCCAGCCGCTACCCGGCACGACGCCCGTCAACAACCGCGCGCTGCAGTACGGGCGCGTCGACGCACTATACCCACCGGGGCCCGGAAACCCCCCGGTAAGAGAACCCTCCCTACCCCTCCACCGTGCTCACTCAGCCCGAACCCCCTCCTGCAAACTCCCACTAACGCCCCCTCCCCCCCCCACGACGCAGCCCCCGCCACCCTACTGGCTCACCACCTCGCTGGGCGCGCTGCAAGCGCGCTACCCGCGCGACTCCTTCGAGCCGACAATGAAGCACACCGCCGTCGACATCTTCACCGACGCGCCCGCCCGCGACCCCGTCGACCCGACCGGGCCGCCGCCGCCCAACATCAAGTTCCAGTACCTGCCGCGCCTCCGCTGCCACGATTGTCCGGGCAAGCTGTATACGCCCGGCCCGGGCATGAGCGTGGAGAATTTCGAGGTGCATTTGAAGAATCGCGTACATCGAGCGAAGGTGGAGGAGAGGGTGAGGAGGGGGTTTTGAGTGCTGGAGGTGTGGAGGGCGATTGAGAGGATGGAGGGGTTTGAGACGGTGGGTGGGTGGGATATTTGCTTGGTGTTGGGCGTTCGTGGTGGGTGCTTTTACGGGGCAGACGGAGAATGGAGGGAGAGTGGGGTGGGTCTCTGTTGCTGCTAGCGGGGCGAGGGGTTTGGTTGGTTTCCGAGCTGAATAAGGGGCTGTTGTTACTATCGATGTGTAGGGTGGGTCGGGTATCGCTATCTATCGTTTTTGCATATGGCAACGGCGGGGCAGGATAGAGCAAGGCAGAGAGCGAAGAAGGGCTGAATGGCTTGTTATCGTCGTCGTCGATCTATCAACAGGGTGTCTAATGCCAAGACGAATGTATCTGGTGAAAAGGAAAACAATGCGATGTACTGTCTAAACCCAAACCGAACCGAACCGAGCTAGAGATACTTCTTCGGCGCGTTGGCCCGACGCCGCTTGTAGGCGATGTACGAGGCGGCGAGCAGGAGCTGGAAGACGATGACGATGGTGATGAGGAAGCCCATGCGCGGCCTGCTGGTCGAGATGACTGTTTTCGGTCTCTTAGCATCTGTCCCCGAAGTCGAATCGCTGTATATGTATCTGTGTGTATATGGATATAGGTTGGCGTGGAAGGGTTTACTCACTCTGACCCATCGCAAGCGGCAGACTCTCCGCCAGACTACTATGCGAATCGCGCAGGGTATCGTGCAACTTCGCGATCTGACCCTGATAGTCCTTACCCTCGACGTCCTTCTGGATGGCCTGGACGGTCCGCTCGATGGCCTGCAGCCTGGCGTCCATGGCGTGCAGTTGTTCGGTCGCGGTCATCTTCCGCGCCAGGTCTTGATGACGCTCTTCGGCGCTGGCGGCTTGGGTATTCAGGAGGCGGTAGAGGTGGTTGATGCCGTGGCTCATTTCCACGAGACGGCCGTGCAGGTCGGCCAATTGGGAGTCGTGCGTCTTGAAGGATGTTGCGGGCGTATCGTCTGTTTTGTCGTCTGTGACTGGGACTGGTGGAGGGTCGTGCGGAGGGTTGGGACGGGGTTCTTCGCGCGTGGTGGAGGAGGTGGTGGATAGGATGAAGCTGTAGACTTCGAATGAGTCGGGAGTTTCGGCCGAGGCGGCGGAGATGCCGAAGATGTAGTTCTGAGGCAGCTTGATCTATATGGATGCTCTATCAGAAGTTTCTAAGACGAGGGAGGAAGAGGTCTGACCTTGTCGCTCTTGAAGCACGATTTTCCATCCACGACGACTTCGAAGAAGTCAGGCTGTTGCTGGATTTGTAGGCGTGACGGGCGGCCGAGGTTGCGGTAGGCGTAGTCGCAGTGCCCAAACGCCAGTGAGTCGACACTGTGGTGATTCTTGTACTCGGTGGTGCCATCGTTAAGGAAGCCTCGGATGCTGCCACCCTGCGCCTGGATGTCAGCCATGGACGACTGTCGCCTGGGTCGATCGACGTACTTTTCCGCCATAAGTATCTACTACTAGCACTAGCCCATCAAACTTCCCCACCGTATATATGCTCGATGTTCCCACATGCGCCTGACCCTCTGTCGTATACCATATCTGCAAATTCCCTCCGCCTCGTTCCGGACCCGTAGCTCGAAACCCAATGTCCGCTGTCCACTCGGCTTGTGTGACTCTGGCCCATTTGTCAGGAGACTTGTCTTCAGACAGAATCGGGTGGCTTCACTTGTTATCTCCCCATATCGCTCCTCGTTTGTTCCCAGGATACGGTGGTGTTAAGATGAGTTTATCTGACAGCTGCGAAAGCGTCAGCGCTAATCATCAGTTCGAGCATCACTGCTCGTCATACCTACCAGCTGTGGTGTATGGCCCTCTCCTATTATATGCCACCCTGGTATTCCAAAGCTGTTCGGTGATATACTAAATCTAGTATCAGCCTCATTCCCCAGGCGGTAACAACACCTTACCTTGCGCGATGGCCAAAACTCAGGCTTTCTACCACATATGAGGCTTGAACAGTAGCAGCCAAAACCGTCAATACGGATACAAGCCACATCCTCGAAGGCATTGTGTGCATCGCAATGGTTGAAACCAAGTTGGATTGCGGCAGGCAGGTTTCACAGTAGGGCTGATTGGCGATTGAGCGACTGACACAAGGAGACGCTGAATTATGGATCCAAGATGGCGGGAGGAGTATTTTTCAAGTTGGATCTAGTAATTGTTGTGGGGGGCTGTGAGGGTGGTAACGCGACGTGTCTAAGACTGTCTTCTCTTGTAGTCAAGGACACTTCTCACAATGCTAGCGGTCGTCAATCCAACCACGACAACGATGACACAATAACGCAATTCCTTAGCAAACGAAAGGGTAGACGGAGATATATCAACAGAGTGTTTGATCTTCAGTTCTGTGAATGCGACGGCATGCCTAACTCCCACATCAGAGAAATCCATAAAGGTAGAGTAGGGGCGGATTTTACGTTCATAAATTCCGTATGAGGCTGAGAAATGCAAGCTGGCCAGAACAGGGGTAGGGGCTTCTTTTTGCACGTGCTTTCGAGATTTAAGGTTTCCAGTTTCCCCAGATCTCCCTGATAGCGCGACTGAAGCATCAAGCGAGATTTGTATGGAGTAAGGTACAGTAGTACGAAGTACCATACCAACACACAGCCAGATCTTGCATACCTTACGGGTGGAGCAAATGGCTATGATACAATGGCAGAGCTTTATCCTTCCATAGCACAATGTGCAGTCGTTGCGACTGCTTTGAAAGTTCTCCTGTTCCCGGCATAGTACGTAAGGCACAGACTGTATCCGCCTTGCTTGTCATTCAGGGCTCATCTTCATTCGCAGTAAATCTACCGATTTCGAAGTGCATCGAAACTGGCTCGCTATTACATACTCTCTACCCTTGAGGGAATGGTACCTCGAGGTAGGTAGCGTACTGGACCTGATGTTAGTACAAGAGCTTTTACTGAGTGGAGTTGTCCCCAGCGGACGTCAGAATGGACGCTCGACTACCCCCCGTTTTTCGCCTACTTCGAATGGCTCCTCTCGCAGGCGGCGCGGTACGCAGACCCTGCGATGCTCGATATACGAAATCTGGGGTACGATAGCTGGCAGACGGTGTACTTCCAACGGGCAACAGTCGTTATCACGGAAGGTGTGCTAGTGTACGCGCTGTACCTGTACGACACTCTTTGCGCGACACACCTGGAGCCAAGGTTGACATTGTCCTCTAGCTTTGTCAAGACGTCATCTTCGGCGAACAAGCAACTTGCTCACGCAACAGCCCTGTCTATCCTCCTCTCGCCTGGACTTTTGATCATTGATCATATCCACTTTCAGTACAATGGCTTTCTGTACGGCATCCTGATCATTTCCCTCGTCCTCGCGCGGAAACAGCAAACGCTCCTACTTAGCTCTCTTTTGTTCGCAACGCTGCTTTGTTTGAAGCATATATACCTCTACCTGGCGCCCGCGTATTGCGTATACCTACTTCGAGTCTACTGCCTCAACCCGAAGTCTGTCCTACGTCTCCAGGTATCGAACATCATAAAGCTTGGGACCGGTCTCTTGACGATTCTCGGGGCAGCATTTGGCCCTTTCATCTATATGGGCCAAACGGAGCAGCTTCTTAGCCGACTGTTTCCCTTCTCCAGAGGCCTATGTCATGCTTACTGGGCACCGAACTTCTGGGCAATGTATGCCTTTACTGATAGGCTACTAATTTACGGTACAGTGTAATCTCGATGATAACGGGATACATCGGCTAACTGGAGCAGTGGCCCCTAGATTTGGCATGACCGTCGATTCCGCCGCGATCAACAGCGTCACTCGAGGACTCGTCGGTACCACGTCATTCGCAGTGTTACCTGACGTGACTCCAAGAGTAACGTTCGGATTAACACTATTCTTCCAGCTCGTAAGTAATCCAACCCCCGTACATCTCAGGATTCTTATCTTGCCTAGATCTGCCTCATCAAACTTTTCCTCCAGCCCACTTGGGAGACCTTTGTTGCGGCCGTGACGCTTTGCGGCTATGCCTCGTTTCTCTTCGGCTGGCACGTGCATGAAAAGGCCATCTTGCTCGTCATCATCCCATTCAGCCTCCTGGCGCTCAAAGACCGGCGCCACCTCGGGGCTTTCCGACCCTTGGCGGTCGCAGGTCACGTCTCGCTATTTCCGCTTCTGTTCAACGCTGCAGAGTTCCCCATCAAGGCCATATATACAGTTTTCTGGCTGGTCTTATTCCTTCTAGTTTTTGACCGCCTGGCACCTGCCTCGTCCAGGCCGAGAGTCTTCTTGTTGGATCGTTTCTCTTTACTTTATATCACGGTTGCGATACCCCTTATTCTGTACTGCTCTCTGCTCCACCCACTGGTTTTCGGCAAGCGGTATGAGTTCTTACCGCTCATGTTCACGAGCTCCTACTCCGCGGTTGGTGTGGTAGCCAGTTGGCTTGGTTTTCTGGTTGTGTATTTTACCTCGTAGCACAGGGACCGATGTACATAGCACCTCCTCAACGATTGCACAACCAGGCGTTCACCCTAGTTTCGATTACCGTCCGCTGTGGGAGAAGCCTCTAAAACGTATTAGGAACGTTATGTTCGATGTGGACGCGACGATAGCATGTTCGATGGTATGGCGGCGCGTTGTCCGTCTGCTCCTTGTTACTTACCTTACCTCTCCCAGAAATCGCGGAGCCAGTAGATCTACTCTGTTGTTCCATACGTTTCACGTTTCCGTTAGCCAACTTCTCTCGCAGTTGGGATCCACAGGATTGTAGAATTCGAAGAGAGCGAAACAACCCGGCTGGGTCAAGGCCACTGACTAGAACCCTGCACCTGTGCGCAAGAGACGACGACGCTTTCAAGCGTTGCAGACACCGGATGTGGTTGAAGCACTGGGTGTAGATAGGAGCAATGATGTACAGTAGACTATGTGACCCCTGGCTGGTTAAGGTGCAATGTGGACAAGGATAGCATGGCCACACCGGCATAGTGAGCGTTACATGCACGGTGCTCAGAACCACCAAGAAAGGTGATGCTGAATATTCGGTGCTTTTGACGCTCATTATTTGAGGTCATCCGCGGATGGTATGGACTCTGATGTGTCGGATCGATTTCAAAAGTTTATACAGTTGGGCGGGCAGTTTGCTTGTCCGGAATGTGCTATTAGGCAGTCACAAAATACGTCCGACTACATGTATGCGGCAGATCTGGCTCGAAATTACGAACAGAATGAGTGCAAGAACGTGGGCATTGTGTTGTGTTGTCGAGGTGCAAAGTGACGACAAGCAAGACTGATGTTCGGGGAGGAAGAGGTCGAGAGCGGCTAGCGGGATGCGAGGTCCTGCCAAGACGCTAACTTTAACGAGCCCTGGCTCCATTCGGGTCTCAAAGATTGGGAAAAGGTGATGGGTAGGTACTTACTTACTTGCCTCTTAATCCATTCTCCTCCTTTGCTCCTCTAACTCTCTTTCTCTTCCATCACCGACCTCACTCCACATCTGCCCTTCCATCGCGGATTCACCTTGCAACACGTCCCGGAGCAGCGAGACGCGTCAGAAGCCCTCTCAGGTAAGTTGCAGCCAGTTTGATATGCGCCTACTCCGCCGCTGTGGACCGTGCATCTCTCCCCTCCGTGCTGAGCCAAACCCTTACCATTCACTTTTCAAAATGTCATTCCTATCAACAACACAAAGCCTCTGAACCTCAATCGTTACTGCAAACCACTTACACTGTTGACTACCATTGTTTTCTTGACCCTAATCTGACCTAATCAAGCTCGCAGAGCCGCACCCTGGTGACTGGCATTTGATATCCGGGCTTTGATCCAGCTCCTACGTCCCTTTTTTTTGGGTAGCTATGGTGAGGGATTGATCTGCTGCGCGCCTCAATAAGTGCTTTGTTGATAGATACAAGGTGCTGTTCAAACGAAAACCCGTTCAGCACTCGACTCGCCCGAGCATTTCGAATGAGGACGAAGAAGTCAGTTGTTACCATTATCTCCAAGAATCTACACTTATTATTATTTGACTGAATCACTTACTTCTCTAGGTGTGGGAGATTCCAGAGACGGGGGAGATTTTCGTCAACTACGAGGATTATTTACAGAGGTGAGTTGGCTGATCCACGGACTAAGCACGTGCTCCGGATAGGGCTAACTCGTCTAGGACGGATTTCTACAAACAAGTTCGCCCACCCACCCACAACACAATCTCGCTACCTTACCTTACCTCAGATTTGACTTAACCTCCATCAACTAACACGGCCCACAGAGACGTTTCATCTGCGAAATCACCGGTCACTCCGGCTTGAGCTTTTTCGACGCACTTAGAAGCGAGGTAATGTTGCCGTGCTCATTCATCTCCGTCTTACTCACTACGCATTGTCAACCTCTATGGAAGCTAATGTGACACAGATGGAAGGTTCCAAAGAGGTTGACGGAGTATTTCCAGACGCCCTACGCGAACCGATCCTGCGAAAGGTGCAGTTCTCGACCATTTCAAGGATCGACAATCTTGGTCAGTACTATTGCCCAAGCAACCTATCAGCATAAGCACCTACTAATCAGCGTTGTTTTAGTGGACCACATATTCGATGTATGCTACGTTCTGTAAGCTTTCACTTGTCTGAGGACACGCTAACTGTGCCGAAGGAATTCAAACAAGACTTCTACCCTGGTGAGAACGTCACTGTCATACTAGATAATGGCGAACGACTCAACGGCGTCGTACGGGAAAAGACAAAGTTTCCAGAGCTAATCAGAACCGACGGCACGTTGGAACGCAAAGCTTTTGCTCGGTACTTCGTCAGCCTCACCAACCGTCCGTTCGAGGAAGCTTTGGTCGACGACGAACACATTGTTCGGGATCGCAGATCTTTCACAAAACAGATGCTGAGATCTTTTATCAAGAACACCGTAACGCGAGAAGCTTGGAACGGAGCTCCGTGGCTTGTCAAAGAAAAGATAGCGCATGAGTATCGCATCTCGACCGGGATCCCGACGCACCTACACAAAGAGAATAAATTCGCAGAGAGGAAGGCCAACCTAGGCTCGAAGAAAGGCGAGTATGATGGCACTATCCTCAGCTTCTTCTCGTCCCAGAGCCGACTACCTGAGCTCAAACCGAAGAGTCATAAGAGTCGGATGGCGCAGCAGGACTTTGCCAAAACAAGACAGGAGCAGTTTCTAGAGTATCAACGCGCTCTGTCCGGTAATCCTGGACTCGGTATTTTGAAGAGCAGTGCGGGAGTCGGCGAGCCACAACTTGTCCAGTTCGTCCATAGTCACCCCCATTTCCACGCAATCGCTTCCAAGGGTTCTCCAAGACCGCACCCGCCTCCACCAATCAAATACCCAATCGAGGACCTTGAAATTGCCCCGATCCGTGATGCCTCACATCGGCCGGACCTTCAGTTTTTGTCAGACCATAACCCGCCTGAGGGTCAAGGGGAAGACAACCACAGCAACACCATCTGGATGGAATCTGCCGGTCCTTTGCTCGAGACATGGAATACTCTCAACGTGTTTTGCGAAGTCTTCCAACTCGACTCCTTCACCTTCGATGATTATGTTGAGGCGTTGCAAGTCTACGATACTACAGTCCCATGCGAATTGTTGGTCGAGATTCATTGCGCATTGCTGAAGAGGCTGGTCAATTCTTGGGACGATCAGAACGGATCGATACAGATACCACTGCCTGCTTGGTTGCAAGAAGTAAGTGATGCGGAAGAGTCGGCCGAGGAGGTCAGTACTATGCCAAGTCCAGAGCCGGACGCGGACGTTCCTGCTGGACGTACAACTCGGAGTAGCCTCGCAAAGTCTGAAGTAGCCATTCTCAAAGATACATCCGCACGAAGCTCGTCCCCAACTGTTGATGGCAAAAAGCACCGGGCCAAAGAGTTGCTGACTGATTTCGATTGGGTGCGAGCCTTACGGAATCGAGAGCTGGCGAACAGCGGCTGGATCATGATCACGATTGGTCTACTCTATCAACTTTCACATGATCGACGCCACAAAGTGAAGTGCGACGAGATACTCGCCAAGCTCGCCCCATTGGACGATGGTACTTACAAATGGACGGCCGGACATCGTTACGAACGCGCCGATGTCAACTTTCGAGTCAAGATCATAGAGATCCTTTGTCTGCAAGCATTAAGCACCAGAGCCATCCGAGCCTACATGGAAGATTGCGGTAACCACATGACGGAGATCCGCAAAGACAAGATTGAGCAACAGCGTAATCGCAAAGTCGCGTGAGTACAGCCCATCTTACGTGTAGAGTCCTACTGATGGTATCTTAGCACGGAAGAGTTACGAATGCTCCATGAGGAACGTAAACGGTTGCAGCCAGACGAGAGATCACCATCTCCAATTCCTGAACTAGAAGCACTGGAAGATTCAAGGATGACCGGTCACGACGGCGACGACGAAGAGGTGGCTGATACCGAAGACGAGGGACCTAATCAGGGACGTTCCCTTCGGCGGGGTAATGATCGAGCCGCGGAGAGGAGACGGAAGCAAGAAGAAGGGAGAGAGAAGAAGGAGAAGGACAAGGCTTCTGCCAAGCTGCCGAAGCAATCCAAACAGCTAGCCAAGATTCTCAAAAAGATCGAAGAGCAGAAGCGGATCATCCGCGATTGCGAAGAGGAAATCGGCACCCTAGACAACGACCTCCGAGAAGCGGACTGTCCGCGGACACGCGTCCTCGGCAAAGACCGGTTCTGGAACCGCTACTACTGGATGGAACGCAACGCGATGCCCTACGCCGGCATGCCGGACAGCTCGACCGCCGACGCGGGCTACGCCAACGCCCGAATCTGGGTGCAGGGGCCGGACGACATGGAGCGCGAAGGTTTTATCGAGCTGAAAGAGGACGAAAATAAACAGTATCGGCGCGCCTTCCACATGACGGTCCCCGAGCGCAAGATTCACGAGGAAGGCACCACCCACGTCTTTACCGCCCGCCAGTGGGGCTACTACGACGACCCCGACTCCCTCGACCAGCTCATCGGCTGGCTCGACAGCCGTGGCGTCCGTGAGAACAAGCTGCGCAAGGAACTTCAGGCCCAGCGCGAGCTCATCACGACGCACATGCTGAAGCGCAAGGAATACCTGTCCGCCAACGACGAGAAAGAGTCCGAAGCTGGCGGTGAGCGGGAGCCGGTGACGCGGATCTCGACGCGCACCAAGACGTACGTCGAGCCCGGCGCGACGTGCAGGTGCCAGGCGTGGCGAAACACGATTGCGATCCTCGAGTTGGGCCATCTGCACTCCGAGCCGGTGAAGGCGAGCGGGAGGAAACAAACCATCAAGTTCACGAAGAAGCCCGAGGAAGAAGATGGAGGTGGGGGAGGGGCGAGACAGACGCGAGCGACGAATCGGCAGGGGAAGCCGCTGACGAGGCAGGGGATTAGGTACAATTTCTAGTTCAATTGGATCGGTCGGCCTGGCTTAACTTAGGCGACTTTACCGGAGGTATTTTCTCGGCCGCGGGAATGGGCTCATCACGTATCATGACTGGGCGCAGGAGGTGTACATGTACGTGTACGTGTACTGGCTTGGGGCGGTGTGGAATGGTTCTTCGAAAAGGCGTCTTGTGTATCCCTTAAAAGGGTCTCCTCCCTCCCTCTCAGTTCAGGCGAGAGAAAGACTGCGCTTGAGTCTGCGAGTCGGTTCTAAGGAAGTTTACACCAATGTCTCTAAGAGGGGAACATTGGCCCGGTGTTGAGTCTAGGTACTCGTTGAGCCCCACTGTACTATCCCAGATAGCCATGGGTATGATACGATCAGATGAGTAGGTAGCAATTCGAAGCACCAGATCCCGAAACGCTTGCTCCCATCGTAAGAACGAGCCATGGGCGAGAAGTCTCAGGCAAACGCCATCATTTTACTTTACCTCCCACGTCCACCATTTCCCCGCCTCTATCCTCCCCTCCCAGTCAACCCCACCCCTCTCACCGCCTTCCCAAACTCCAGTCCGGATTGTCTCATCCACCAACCCCCCGCCGCCCCATATACCTCCTAGCCGGATGTCGCCTCACGAGCTCCTCCAGCTTCTCCACATCCTTCTCCTCATCCTCCATCCTTACTTCCCCTTTACCCCCCTCCTCTACATCCCTTTTCTGCACCCCGCCTCCACCCCCGATCTCATCTCTCCCTCCTCCTTCTTCTTCTTCTCCTCCACCACCAATCTCACCTCTCCTGTGCTGCGACTTGGACACATCCAACGGCTTATCGGGCGGCTTGGTGATATCGGCGCACCGGTCGAGCGCGAGCGGTCGGGTGTAGAGGCCGGTTACCGTGGGCTGGTGCTCGTACCAACAGATGCAGGTGTCGTCCAGAAAGGAAGGGATGCCCATGTAGTGGATGCCGCTGTGCAGTGGTACGTTTGTTATTATGAGTGAAGAGAGAGGGGGGGGGGTAAGAGGGCTACTAGAAAGAGTGTGGTAGACGGTGAAAAGACAGACGGGAATGGGGGAGAAATTGGGCGTGTTGGTTGGGGAAAGCGCCGCCCGGGGGGAAGGGGGGGGAGAGAGAGACACTTACGAGTCCTTGCAGATGAAATGGCCGAGCAGCTGCGGCGCCGCAATCGGGCTGGACGCATCGGGCGTGTACGGTTTCGGTGGCGGATCGGGTTTCGGCCAGGTGGGGAAGTGCTTGAAGATGCTGGCGGCGATGGCGTCGAGGCCCGGGCGGGTGGGATGGCACATGCGGATGTAGCCGCTCAGGGCGCTCTGGAGCTGGACGTCCTTGGTGGCGTCGCCGACGCGGAAGAGCAGGTCGTAGGCGGCGGCGTCGGGCCGGCCCTGGAGGCCCGTGGCCCAGAGCGTGGCGGAGCGTTTCTTGACCGCGGCGTAGAAGTCGTCCTTCTTGCCGTGCTCGTCGAGCAGCGCGGCGTACCGGTCGTCGATGGCGGGCGTGCGGCCGTTGCCTTTGGTGTCGAGTTGGAAGAACCAGATGTCCGGGTTGTTGTTGTCCGGCTCGATGTTGCCTTTTTCGCAGAAGCGGTGGCCGGCGAAGTCGGCGTCGTAGTCGACGTATTCGACCCCCCATTGTTTGTTGTTCTTGACCACGGCTTGGATGCGCTGGTTGAGGTCCTTGGCGAGTTGGTTGAGTTGCTTCCGCAGAGGCTTGTCGAGCTTGCGCGAGTTTTTGCATTCCGGATCCCAGTAGCTGAAACAGGTGTGATCGCACTGATCCGTATCCTCGTTGAAGAATTGAGCGTAGCCGGTGACGAACAGTTTGAAGCCTGGTCCAGCCGCGTTGATCCCTCTGATTAGGGCTACTTTGACGGCATAGTCCAGATAGTTGTAGAATTTGTCGCTTTCCAGGAATCCGCGCGATCGCGTGATCTGTTCGCCGCAAGGATTGTTCTTGAAGAACTGCACGATGCAATACAGGATAAGCCACAGAAATTCAATGTCATCTCCGCCAGCGGTCAGTGTGGCTATCTGCGGAGATCCGAACTCGCTCCGGTGACCATATATTGGATCAGTCTCAGGTTTGTTGAGAAATTGGTGCTCTATAATGTCCCTACAGGTGATTTCGGAAGTTAGCATGACTCTGTAGAGAAGTTCACGATCAGAACGTACGCGGTTGTAGCCCCCGAGCAGGAGCAGTCCCACAGTTTGCGTCGATCGCCCCATCCTCCCGGCATGCGACTATCTTTGTTCATGAGAAGGGGATAGGCATCCGAGAAGTGCACGCATCTGTTCCAAGCAAGAGACTTGCCAACGCCGACTCCTGTCGCATAGGAATCGCCGAGGGACGTCCACTGCTTGATGCCATCCCAGTGATTATCCGCATAAGCTACAATATCCGGGCTGATACCGGATAGGACTGGAGGCCCAGGCTTCCCGACAGGGGGAGGCATTTTCAACGGCGCCCCAGCAGCGTGGACAGTCGCCAGGCCGCAAAGGCATGAGAACAGCAGCGCAAGGAGACGGAGCTGATTGACGCAAAGATAGTATGCGGCCATGACGAACGAGGTAAATGCAATGGGGACGAAAAGAAACCGATGGAGCAACCCGGGTTATATATACACATCAAGTCTTCTGCCGAGCTGAGCATAAGAAGCTGAGCAAGAGAACTCCTGACTGGCAGGGACTGAGACGGTCCGGGAGGAGAGTTGGAGATGTTGGTGAACATGTTGGTCTTTTGGCTCCGAAAGGATTCCAAGGGTGGTGCAGCCATGGGTAGGGCAAGAAACGGCAGATCATGGAGCAAAGTTGGTCGGCGGTGCAAAGGGATGAGGGGGTTTCGCTGAGATGGTTGTCAGCAGAACTGTAACGGGCACACAGTGCTGCCGAACGAGAAGGAATGATTGAGCTTCATTTGGACTGGAAATGATTGTTGATAACAACGCCAACAACAAAATCCAGGGCGCAGGCCGAAAAGATGACAGAGTAACTGCAGTAACAGGTGCTATTCTGGGAAGTTCGGTGCTCGCTCTTCGCAGGGCGCATTTCAGGGGCTTGATGTCCGAGGGTCGGTTCCTGAAGGGGAAACCTTTGGGGTCCAACAGTGGGATGATTTCGAGATCATGGATCTGATCTGACATGACGGAGTTTTGTTGGGCTTGATATATAAGAGAAATATAACTAGGACGGTAGATGGATCTTTCGTGCCCGCTGCTGCTGTGACAGGGCTGAAACGTTCGAGGCGACGTTGGGGGCGGTAGGATGGCTCAGGATGGCTTACCAAGGTACTCAGCGTCAGCCCAATCCTCCTCAGCCCTGGTCCCTCGCTCCGCTAACCACACAAGGTAGAAAAAGGATATGTCGTGGTGTGGCTCGTACAAAACCCTGTCAGGTAATGGCCCTTCGACTTTCGACCCCCAGCCCAGCCCTTGGCCATCTGTCATCTTTCCCCTCACAACCCATGAACAGTCCTTTTTTCTGTTGTCTGTCGTCCGCCCGACGCCGTTTCATCAATCTTACAATGACTATAACCCAACCATAACCACCCCCAATCGACACCTATACCTACACCGATGCTCCAAGTCCGACATACAAGACCGACAAAAGTCGATCAACGTTGACTCCTCCAACAATTACCTAATATTCACACCACCAAAATGCCCATCGATCCGCTAGCCGTCTCCCTCCGTTTCCTCCAAACCCTCGCCGTCCTCCTCCTGATGCTCGCCTCCGCCCTCCTGGCCGTGGTCGTTGCCCCCAAGATGAAGTTCCACGGCCCTCTCTCCACCAGCTGGATCATCGCCGAGCTCCTGTCCCTCGCGATCCTGGTGGTGTTGTTCATCGAGTCCATTTTTGCTTTCGCGTATGATCTGCGGCCGTGGGAATCTGTCAAGTTTCAGGGAGTCAAGACGGGGATGTGGGCGCTGGTGATGCTGGTCGGGATCGTGGGGCTGGTAGCGACCAGGCCGAGGTTGCATGAGCGGTTTGTGGGGGGTTGGGTCGCGGCGTTGGGGGTTGTGTGGTGAGTTTTTTTTTGGTGTTTTCTCTTTTTTCGTTCGCGGGTGGGGAGTTTGGATGGTGGATGGTTTGTTTGGGGTTCTTGGGTTTGTTTGGGAAGGGAAGGGAAGAGCGCTGCTGACTGAAGGTAGGCTTATTTTCCTCGCCGGCTTTGGGCACGCGATCTGGGTGTATCGCGGTGGTAGCGGTGGGGCTGCTGCCGGGCTGGGAGTGGTGTCTGGAGGACAGGAGGGAGTGGACAGGGAGAGGGAGCCTTTGCTAGCGCAGCAAAGGCCGGAGGAGGGGGAGTGATTGAATGGTGATGGAGGGAGACAGTTACGTGACGCGGTAGCCTCGACAGCGAGGTTAGTTACAAAGCATTACGGAGCACGCCAACGTCTTCAACTGTCATTGCCTGACTTCAAATCGCATCTTGCCAGAAGATTTATGGCATCCGTATGCAAATCGCCCAACAGCGCAACAGAGACAAGTCTAAAACCCGTGCGGATTCCTGGCCCATTTGTCGTGCTGAGTGCAGCCAGATCGAATGCTTTCCTTTTGGGTACGTAGATTTGTTTCTGCGTAGAACGCCTCTCCACGAACTTACTCAACGCACCAGAAGTCAATCTCCGTCAACCCGTCCATCATCACCTGGAGCCTCGGATGTGGATTCTTCCTCCGCCGATACGCCACCTTCCTTCCATCAAGCTTGCCCCCGGGCGGATTGATCACCTCGTCCTTCTCCCCATACTCCCACCACCGCACATATGTCCAACCGCGCTCCGACCTCAAGCTGTAATGATGTCCCACCTCCAGGTTATGCACACCGCTGACCTTGTTCCTATTCTGCTCACGCTCAGGGTCGTCCGGGTCGTTGGGTTTGGGCGTCAAACTGCCTCTCCCAAATGTTGCGGGGAAAGGGACAGGAACTCCAGGGGGAAGGGTGTGGAACAACGTTTCCCGTAGTGGCACGTGGATTTTGGAGGGCGGCTCGAAGTCGCAGAAGCGGGTTTCGACCTGGGGGACTTCGGAGCCGGTGGTATAGTCGTAGATGGAGAATTTATTACCTTCCGCAAGAAGGGTTGGGAGATGTAGGTGTTCATTGTAGATTGTGATGGGCCGGTCAGCGTGGTTGGTGAGAAAGAGTCGGAGTGTGGGCGCTGAGGAGCCACTGAAGGAGTGAGTAGTTGGATCTAAAGACCAGGCTACAGAGATTTCGGGTAGAGGCTCTCCCCCATCGTCGTTTCCGGCTCTGATCTGATGTCCTCCGTTTGTCTCGATGAGTTGTTGTTTCGCGGCAGTGAGGTTCTGATTGTTGGATGACTGCTCACTGGGTTGATGGATGTGATGAGTCTCCATGGCGGCTCTCGGTGTCACAATCTCATTAACTAGACTTGATTTCTTATCAAACAAATAACCGTTGAACAAGTCTTGGAGGAATGAGCCAAATTCTCTTGGGTCAATTGGGAACGGCCACATTGTAGCCTTGTGCCTCGGGCCCCCATCGTCACATGGAACCCTGTACTGTCCTCCACTTTGTAAGACTCCACACATGGCACAGCTGCTGGTTCTCCTCCAGACCTGGCGGAAGTAAGAGTAGTTGTGTTGTGAGTAAGATCCTGTCGGATTCGGTACCATGTGCTCCTCCTGTTCACCTTATGTCATTAATACAGTATTGACTCCTAGTCATCTTTCTGCCCAAAAGTATACATAGCCGCCTACCCACACGTTTCCATCTCCATCAAACCCCACCTACCTTACGATTTCATTTATTACTATTGACCCGCACGGATTGATTCCCCATCAAAGCAACCCGATGATGAGTTTCAGCTTTTGGAAAGATGGTGTGAGACGCCCTATTTCGGGTGACTCTGCACATTGCCTCCGTCGAATTTTACATCACCTTCCATTTGGAACAATCTTCGTGATTGAATAATTCTGGTCTGCATGTTAGTCTGCTAATCAGTCTGCTCATTGGCCTTTGCCTCGTTGCTGCATCTTCATAATTTCTGTACGCAACAAGTCCAGTTTCGAAGATTCCCTCTCAGAGCCACTGGGGCTAGATACCCATCTGTGTCTATTGGTGCCTGCAAAGCAGCAATCTACTCGCAATCATTACCACCAGAGGTATATAGGCATTCGCATGTGGTTCTTTGGAAATATTTCGCCAAGTTACCTCCTATCATTACTATTATGGGAGAATCTGGTACTACATCTCGGCTGAGCCTACGTGGACCAAGGTCTGCTTAAAGAACACTTTGTTATGATAGTGCATCGCACCTTCTTCCGTCGCGGACTTGTCCATACCCACGCGTTATAGTGGGGTGGTGCTGTCCCGAATCGTCATATCGATGCAAATGTTGGTCATTGGGGTTCAGGAGCACAGCTGCGGCGTTTCCAGCTATTAATATGGGTGTTCTCTATGTCAATATACATTCGGCATACCTGGTCCTCGCTGAAGGATCGATCACACGATTGCATCTCCTGCTCCAACCTTCTTCATTCTTCCCATAAGCACATACCTTTTTGAAGATGCATGCCCTCCGTAATTTAGCTCTCGCTTCCTGCATTTGTTTCGCATTCACTACTGCCATTCTACACCTAGGATCGCCTGCCACACGGGCGATTTCTGTTGCGAACAGGCTTGGAAAGAGAACCCCTCCTATCATTGGCGAGGATATCGACATCAATGACAAGTCCAGAGGGGGCAAGCTGGTGCCCCGCCCAGACCTCAAGACAAGCGGAGCTTTCGCTGAGGTCCAGGAAATGTTGGCCTACATCTTATTTACTCCGGGTAGGTTGACCTTGCCACGAATCTACTACAGGAGCCGCTAAGACCATAATTATTCAGGGGTCGGCATTGATAGCCACAGTCCGATTTTCGGGCATTATTTTGAAGAAGGCGAAGGCGACCGCGCCAAGGTCAAGAAAGTCATTGCCAAGCTCGCTGGCAATCCTGGAAAAGCAGAGGATGTCACCGTCGGTGGCGCAAAGGAACTAGGCCAGATCACCTTCCAAGGCAAGGACACGCCCAACAGGGGGGACGATCCTGGTTGTGCCAAAGCGGGCACAAGGATGTATACTGAGTATTTTAGGAGGAATGGTCCAGTGACGGTCGTCTGCGAGGATGCCTGGTACGGCGGAACTTTATGAAACATAAGGAACTCCGTTGAAGCGGAATTGACTGACGGATCGTAGAGTCTTTCCCAATAGGGACGATCAGAAGTGCAAAGACCTCGGGGACAAATTAACGGAGGAGTTTCCAATTCTGGCCCACGTTGTCCTGCATGAGTACACGTAAATTGAATTTGTTCCAATCTTTTGTCGGACGAGGTTTAATCAACTTTTGTGCAGGCACTGGGATTGGCTCCTGAAGGATATCACCGGCGGTGAGGTTGACGATGTGCATGGCCTCGAGGAAGCCGATGGTTATGGACTCAACAATGTCTACCACGATCTGGACAAAAAATATGCGGCTTTAAACGCGGATTCGTACGTATTCCTTCCACCAACCTTTTCCATTTGTAAGATGAATCGATATGAGTTTTTGCTGAACTCGGATAGGTATGCTTGGTATGCCACTGAGGTCCTCTGGAGCGTCCTGTGTGAAAAGAGCTACGAAGGACCTAGTGATGATGATAGCGATTCACATGGGGCGTAGATACAACATGTCTCGGATAGGTCTTTGGCCATTTTGGCCTTCCTGGTTCTTTTGTTGCTTGTGCCTGTATTAACAGGTGCCAACTGTTGTATGAGCACTGTCCTTTCCATTGTTGCAACGTTTAGGGCACCAGATAACGTCCACTTTCCGTCATCCACAGAGAAATGCAAAGAATTACAATAATTGTGCATCATTGCAACTTGTCTGTAGAGAGGAAGAAGCCCTTCCCCAGCATCATTTGCCTGTATGATCGCACATAATTTCAGGACCCCCCCTTCCAGAGACTTTTATTCCAGTGAGGCTTTTGCCCACCCTACTTCGCCCCCTGTTGTTTATATTGAACAATATTCCTTCCAGATCAGACCACGATACCCCACAACGCTGCTACAGACAAAGAAAATCCCTACTCTCAACATCATAGTCATGCTTGCAAAAGCGGACAGCCTTGCAGATCTTGTGGTGTGGGCCCCTTGGCGATGAAAGTGTGTATGATGTTGGAGAAATGGCCATTGAAAGAATGTTACCAACTCAATATTGACTCAGAACCTCTTTCTTATTTCCTTACCCGAATAGTATGGACATAAGGTATGACATTGCAGCCTGCCCTAACGTGCTGCAGCATGACAATGCCACTTGCCACTGTATAAGCGCATTATTCAGAACCAAAGCATGAACAATAGAGCATTAGACTTGGTTGCCTTTTATGTTCCAAGTACTTACAAGGGAGTAGAAGCTAGCTGAAGAGAAGGGGGTTGAGGAGAAATGGGAAGGGTTGGACGAAAGGAAAGGAAAAGAAAGGATGTACATGTTCCCAAGGCTGAGGATGATCAGGAAGGCGGCGGACACAGAAGGAGGCGATGATTGCCGCCGACCCTTGCTGGAAGTAACCGAATCGGTCGCTGATGGCTGACGCCGTTGCGGCGACGGTGATGGACTTGATGATCACGATGCTATCATAGTCGTCAGAAACCCCTTCCGGAGTAATTCGACGAGATATATTCGTAGAAGCTGAGCGGATCCATTCCCGTCAAACGCCCCTAGATCCCATAAGGAAAAACAGCCCGACGACGCTCACGGGGCCGCTGGCCCCGCGGCGATGAGACTACGAGGTTATGAGATCGATAGATAGCCTGTCTCGCGGCTCATCTTCTTCTTCTCAGTCCTGGCGTCGGACGGTAACTAGGCCCGATATACCGAGCCACGGACCGCATCCAGAGCAGAGCATGCCGGAGCCACCAGCGTGTACGCCAACACGGCGGTGGGAGATGAGTAGCCCTGCCGATGTCGCCCCTCGGCGTGGGTTGGTGAACACCGGAGGTTACTGGGTTAGGGTATGTATGTATCGGGGCCGAGGATTAGATTACTGTAAGAGACTTACCCATGATGATGCTGGATGCATGGGTAAGCTCGGGTCATAGGTACTGGCCTCGGGAGGTTAGGTTTTCATACTGGCTCATCTTACGGGGAGGATGCCGATAGCAGCCCTATGACGGCGTTGGCAGAAGCTACGGTGAGGATGATGCCGACGGCGGGTAGAGGGAGCTTTTTGATCAGTGCTGTTTTGGTATGGTAGGCTGTTGCTTGTTTGGAGAGAAGGTCCTTGGAAGTCGATCGGTGGGTGAAGCTGAATGACTGCTTTCTAATGGAAGAGGCGGTTGATATTTCCAGACGTCAATTCAACCGGCTGTAGACATCAGAGTACATCCCATACCCTGGGGACAGACGTCACACTATATCGCTTTACAGACAACCTTCTTACCTTCAGAGCCAGGGTTGACTTGGGGCAGGGTCGAATAGAGATACCCCGTCGATACTGATACGCTTAGACCTCGTCATCCTTGCAGTCTACGAATCTCTGACGAGAGGGCAAAGTCAGGCAATCTCGACTCAACCTATGAGCTCGGTAGGGTACAAAAACAGAGCACCGTGCCCACAGCAGCACCAACGCTGACCAACAGTAGACATTAAAAGCAGAGAAGCAACGCTATGACCAGGGACCTTGTCCTCGGTAACATTGAAGCCACCGACTGCACAACCAAACCGATGCCGAGCTTTTTCGATCCCCGCTTGTTTTATGCAATTTTTGGCAGTCTACCCAACCAAACAACAAAATCACGCTCGCATCAACAGACAGGATTAGCCCGACTTCAGCCGTTGGCTGTTCGTCATTGCCTATTCTCGCTTTCCCTGCATGTGCTCAAAGTACAGCAGGTTCTTGAGACTGCTCGTACTAGGGCTCCAGGCAGCGGGCAGGTTCCACTTCTTCTCGTACGTCAAGGCCGCCACCGATTCAACGCCTGCGTCGGCGCCGGCCCGACGTTCAGCGTCCGTCGCGTCGATGGAGCCAGGGACGCTGGAAGCACCGAGGGCTTGGGTGAAGGATGGGTGCGGGGTGACAAGATCGATGGACTTGGGGCTGGAGGTAAAGGACATCTGACGCGGGGGTAGAGGTCTGGAAAAGAAACTGTAGGGAGCATCGGTGCTCATGGACGACGCGGTCGTCGTTGGGGTATAAGATAGCGATGGTGTGTCGGTGCCGGTGCTGGTGGTACTGCGATGCTGCAGAGCCGGTCGCTGGGTCGGGGAGCGGTGGAATTGAGATAGGTAATCGAAGGCTTCGGACGATTGCTCTAATTTGGGCTTCCATTCGGTCGGGTCGATATCCGTCTTGGCGTCGTGAACGGTCAAGGGTATCCGAAAGGAGCTCAGGATGCGGGCTGTAGGTAGACGCGGTGGGACTATGTCTCGCGGGGCGGAGAGTGTCTCGTCCGCTGCGAAGAGGGAGAAGGGCGACGTGGGGGGTGATGGCGTCAAGGTGTAGGGGTTGTAGGGAGGCGACTTTGCAGCGTCTTTTCGACGGCAGCTTCACGGCGAGATCGAGTCAGCCCTGAGTCGGATCCGAACAGGATGTGAGACACAGTAGCCGAGGGCCAGTCTACCTTTCGGAGCAATAGAGGATAGCATTGTTCGGCACGATGATTTGCTTCTCGCACGTTGCACTGTGCCACAACCCATGTCAGCCAATGGCGCCATGTGGCATTTCCTGGCAGCGGTGAGATTGACTCACCAGAATTGCAAGAAGCTCGTTGCCATGTCTTCTTCCCCTTCAACGTCCGTGCTGCTCTTAGCCCGCTTAGCACCAAGCTTAGGGCTACCTTGGGTCACTCTCCTGGTCAACAGAGGAGGACGTTGGGCTCTTGTTGCTGCCTTCCTGACATGAGGAGGGGAGGTACGGTCATGAGGGTGAAATATGGTTGTCATCTGGACGGAGGATCAAGGCGCCTTAAGAGGGAGGAAGGACCAGCACGGTACGACGCATATACCGCCAATTTCTGTTTTGTTGATTCTCCCCTCGACTCCACGCCAAGATGTTCAATGTAGGGGGTGGTAGGGGTCCCAAACAAAGGGAGTCGATCTCTTGGACGGCTCTCAGGTTTTGAAAAGAACGTTCGGAAGGTTTTACCAGCTCTCTGCCCCTGTCCGTCGTTCTACTCGTGCGTGGATTGTTATTGTTCCCCAAGGCAGGAGGTAGATCCTCTTACCGTGGATTCGCCCGGTTCTTGCGCAGCGCAGCGCCGCGCAGCCTGCAGCAGACCGAGGTCAATCAATTGTGCGTGTTGTCGCGCAGAGGAAGAAGGTGGTGGAGAATTTGAAGGAACACTGCAGAGGAAAAGGTGTGTTTTATGATGAGATGTGATGTGATATGAAGTGAAGTGAAGCGATATGACTCTTGTCTTCTTTCACTTTGCTCCTTCTCTGATGATGCAAATGCAACTGCAACTGCAACTGCAACTGCAACGCTCGAGCGTCAGCCTGCGGAGAATAACGGGTTGACAGATGACTGAGAGAGCGAGCATGAAAGAACCGAACATATTATAAAATGTTGATCGATACGGGTTGTTATCTAAGGTATCTGCCTTCCTACCTAAAGTCTCTTTCAGTTCAGTCACAATCAACACTCGATGATGGTGGAGATCTGATGGTACCACCGATAAGGTAAGCAAGGAAGGTAACTTACCTACCAGGTACCGTACTTCAGTACTGTAAGATACCTATTGTCCTTAATAATTAAGGTACCGGCAAGGTACCTACAGTAAGATACGTGTCGTGGTGAGATGCTCTTTCATGTACCTTACGCTGACTAGATCAGATCAAGCTAGAGTAAGGGTAAGTTACAGATAACGTTAAGGTACCTTAATGTTAAACGTTAAGCTGTTCGCTAAGGTAAAGACCCTTTGTGTGGATGCGAAAGATAAGGTACCTCAATTACCATAGATGGAATAGCGTGACGAAGAAGCTGGAGATCAATCGAGTGCGCGCAGATGGACCGTGTACGGGTACGTGCTCCGGGACCGGCAGTGCCAACGACAGCCACAACCACGACCACCTCTGGGGTATTGAGGTGCATCTGCAAGAAAGCGTCGATCCAGACTTGCCAGAAGCTCGTCGACACGTTAGATCAAATTTCTCGAAGACACTGATGTCGTGTTCTGCGGCCCACAGCCAGATACTCTAGATTGCGTCTCGAGCTTTGTACGAGGCCATTGCTCGATCTCCATGCATAAGGTATTTGCAAGCAAGAAGCAGCCCTGCCAGTCTCCAGCCGTCTTCAGACTCGTCTGCATCCCGATGGAAAAGGTTGTTCGATATAACGTTACTCGATATATCTGATATATCGACACAAGAAGACCGAGAGGAGCTATCGAGCCCTCGGGTAGCTTCCCCACATGACCGAATCATGATGACGAGCACAAAGGTGTCGGAGTGCTTTTGCGCGCACGTAGCGGCAGCGGCACGTTTGCACGCGCGGGCGTTTCGCGAAACTGCATTGCATGAGCATGCACCCCGGAAACGATTAGCTGAGCGCAATCGTTGCTGCCACCCGCCACCACGCCGAGGGGGAAGGAGAAAATCAGAGTTTGATGAGCTGTCGCTTGTCGAGTGAGAAACAATACATCGATCCGGTCGCGATCCCGCTTCTCAGGCTGCGCGCTTTTTTTTCGCCTGCGCCGGAAAGCACCTGAGGATCTTGCTTCGGTTTGCTCTCGCCAAAACAGGGCGACGACCCTTCATCAATATCGTTACATCGCACACCCGTCGGGTTTGACGACGGCAGGGGCGCTGCGGGGAAGGACTCGGCTGGATCTCTATGACGGGGTCGAGGATGATACAGCATGTGCCTCAACGATGGCCGCTGCGGGATGACCGATCGGCCTCTGGTAGAATCTCTCTGGAACGCCTCTTGCAGCCGCTCCTGCAGGTCCCACGTAGCATCCAGTCAGATCGCTCCAGGAGTACCAGCCGGCCCGAAGCCTCTGGATCTCTTTGTACGCGTATGAATTGACATAGGGAAGGCCGCTTGAAGGATCACGGAATTTGGCCGGCAGGGAGGTGATCGCGCAGAGCTCGTGCAGAGGTTCTGTGAGGTTTTAGTTAGCGGACCCTGTCGGTGTCGGTATGGATGCAAAACATACTCTGCACTTTACCCATGCGCCTCTTGAAGAGTATCAGACGTTGTTCTTCGGGATTCCTGACCGATGCCGGATCAAAGTTTTCTAGGATGATGAGGTTGCGGGTCGAATACTCCACCGTAGTCCGTGGAGGTTGAAACGGGGGAATAGCGTGTGGCGGCGGTTGCGCCTGTTGAGGCAATGCGGCATAATAATGTATGCCATCGAGGAAACTCGAGGGGCCTTGTGGAGCTGTAAAGATAAATTGCTGAGGGATGACATTGCTTGGGGCAGCTGAGGATGACGCTACATCCCCTTGCGCCAATTTCACTGAAGGCGAGTCGGTCATGGCGGCGTCCTCATCTTTGCGGGTAGTGGACGTCTTCTTAGAAGAGGCGACCGTGACTGAACTCTTCTTCCCTTTCGTTCCCTTGTCTCCCTTGCCTTCCCCTTCGTCGGTCATATCCAATCCACGTACTTGTGCTAGCTTCCCATTGACCCATTTGGCCAGTCCACTCCACCACGTAATGACCGGTCCCTCGAGTTGGCGGTTGTGTAATGCTGCCAACCGGGCCTTTTGTTCCTCCGATCGCTTCTTCTCCGTCTCTTCCCATCTGTTGAGGCTTTTGCTATTCTTCCTCTCCGTCCTCTCCGCCTCCGCCAGCCGGTCCGCCTGCGTCATGACCTTCGGCTGCAGCTTCTCCTTCCTCCGCGCGGCCGCTTCCATGACGGCGATCTGGTGTAGCCTCCGCTTCTCGCTCTCTTTCATCCGTGCGTGAATGACCTCCTTGTTCTGAACCGTCTGCTTCCGCGACGAGAAGCGAGTCGGGCCTTCCTCGACCGTTGGGATCCAGGACACCCTCTCCGACTTCTTCTTCGGTCGAGAGGCAGGCGTTGTCGGTCCAGCTGCTGTCGTCGTCGGATCGACCTTGACCTTCTTTCGTAAGCCTGGTGGTCTCGCGAATGCATCCTGCGCCTTCCGCTTCTTGGCTTGCCGTTCGGCCTTGTCCTGCTTCTGGAGCTCCTTCTCCCCCTCGAGATCGTCAACCCCTTTGGTGGGACCTTGATCTTCGTCATCGTCGGAAGAAGAATCGAGCTGAACATCGGACGCGTCCTCCCCGTCAGCACCCTCGAACTCGACGTCTTCTTCGTCCTCGGCGAAGAGCAGTTCGAGGTCGTCATCGGCTTCCTTGTCGATCAGTGAGGACAGTCGATTGCCTGCAGTTGCCCGCTTCGCTCGCCCGGCCACCAGCGACTCGACTGGCGCGGGTGGTTCCTCATCACTTTCGGATGCCACCGTGGACGCTTGATCATCCTCCATGGGAGCCTCGGAGCCGGCCTCTTCATTCTCCATGTTTTGTTGAAAGGAGCAAGCACATCTCAGACGGTCACGGTTGTGTCGTACGTCAGGAGAAGAGGCTGGTGACAGAGAACACAGTGGAACAGCCTCGACAACCGGCAACAGTCTTTTTCGGATGCCGCAGCAGAAGTCTAATGATATTTTACGAGAGAAACGCACCAACAACGCCGCACGCCGATGATTCTATGACTAATACGCGACGAAGATGTGCATAAGAGCACGCACTTCGAACGTTTTGTACCTTACTCTGGCTGTGTGATATGGTTGGTGAGTCAAGCGAGTGTCGGGATGTGGCTCCACATTACCCGTACCCGAATGCTTTTCTTCTGCCAATATTAGTCAGCCATGTTTCAGAATTCCACCAAGGTACCTCCTTACAGTACCTTACCCTACCACCAGTTGCTTTCTACCTACCTAGTATCATCGGGTCATCATCGTCTCGCATTTAACTTACCTTACCTTACTGCTTGACTTAGACACAGCCACAGCCACAGCCACAGCCACAGCCACTCTACGGAGTACTACCTTATACTGTCAAGCAAGAGGGAAATCCACTCGGTTGCAAAAGAGGATTTTGGTCAACATACGAATTATGCTGCATACCTTGGGTAACTCGTAACTATTGCCATGCGTCTCCAGGACTCCATATCGTAGCCGATACCATAAGGTAGCTTCATATCACCTTCTCCTGGATGCGATTCGGCGTGAGAGAAGCGCCTAAAGAGATTATTGTACAGTGATTGCCCTTAACTTACGGACAGCAATACCTACCTTGGTAGGTAAGTGGCTTCTGTACAGAGCCTGTAAGGTATGCTTTGGCTGTGGGATACCTTAGGTACCTATAGTAGTTAGGTTAGGTAGGTGCTAGTACCTAAGGTAAGGTAAGGTAGCCGGGAGATTGTCAAGCTTTCGGTTGATTGGCCGGTGCTCTTATTAAGCAACGGTCCTGATCCTGACCGGTCTCAGAGTAAGTGATTCACAGTGTGTTGGAATCGAATCTGGTCTGGCTCACTCCTCGTCTCGTCTCGTCTCTCGTCTCTCGTCTCTCGTCTCGTCTTGGAGCAAGTTAACGTTACCTGAACTTACGGTAACTAAGGTACCTACTTCGTACATACATAACTTGACTCCTATCCATCCTTCGACCCCAGAAGCCGGCGACACGACTGCTACTGCTACTGCTACTGCTACTGCTGCTCCTACATGTACATTATTACGCCCTATTACCGCCTCATTGGCCTTCCAACTTCCTGAAGACATACGCTTTTAATCTTTCTTTTACCCTGCCATCGACCGGATCGCAGACCGCACACGCATTGACGCCTTTCCGCAGAGCTGATTCCGCTGTCGCTTTTCAGCTTCGGTTCAACAACCACAACCACAACCACAACCACCAACACTCAACCATTTTCACTGAGTAAACCCTTCATTCTTTCTTTCGATCTTCAACTTCGGCACAGCACTCGAGAGCTACCTGATCGCCTTTCTCGAGACCTCCCAGGCCATTTACCGATTCAAGTCGCCGAACTCGGTTCCGTCACAGCCTCATCCCGTTAAGGGGTCCGTGGATATTCAATCGTACAGATTCCCCACAGACTCAGCCACACCGCGCACGCGAAACCTTTATCGCCTCAATAAATATTTGTGTTCAATACTGCGAGCAGCCAACAGCTCGGCTGGATATCTGGAGAGTGCGCCTTTCGCAACCGGTGCCGGGATTTCGAGCGCTGGTGGCTGGCCAGAACAGCCGCAGGCTTGATTACGATCCTGATCGAGCGTCTTACAAACCAAGCGTGGCTATACACTCTCGACAGAAATAAGAAGAACACAGCTGTTCTAATTTGTTTGAGAAACTATCACAACACATATTGCGCCTAAGACGAAGGGTCGGACATAGCTCCGCTCACCAGTCAACTCCCTTTAAGGTCCATCGAGTATATCAGTGCTCAAATTCATAAATCAAGACGGCGCTTTCGAAACTTCAGAGACACCTTTTGAAAATATCAGTAAATTTCCGGTTGGGCGAGGACTTCATAGATACGATATCCTGTGGATCGGGATCATCTACGGCTCGGCATTTGGTAAAACTCGTCACTTACTATTATTCGACGTTGTCCAGCCTTCAATCTACCGCCTACCACCCAACCCGTTGTCAAGTCCGGCATGCTCTCAGAGAGAGTGACTGAACTTAAATAATCTATAATGGCTCCAGCAACGAGGCCAGATCATCATCTGAACATCAACTACCTTCCGCAATTCTCTCATCATAACCCCCAGTCTGGTCCCTCGACCGGAGCAAGCTCCCCGGTCGAACCTCCACCGGGAAACTCAATGAAATCACCATTTGGAAATGCGAACGGATTGGTAAATTCAGGGCTCTCGCCGAACAACGCACGATTGGGAGCTGGCTCTCCTTCACATGAATTAGGTGGACGCTTGTACTCGAAGCGGTAAGTGATCCATGTTGATCCTGAATGGTACTGCGCTTCGTGGGGTCTAACGCTTGCTTGTCGTAGAGCGAGAGAAATCCAAGCGCAGGAAGGCTTGACGCCGAACCCATGGGGACCTCCGACAAGCGGTGGCTCCACTCCCTTGCGCGAAAACATACCGGAGTCGCCAAGCCAGGACGGCTTTCCCGATTTTGTGCCATCAACAGATAATGATATTCAGAGTCCCGCTCGGAGGGCGCGCGCTGGGACAGTTCCGTCCCGATTCTCCCCGGTAGGTGTGCTTAGCGGGAGCAACCTACTGCAGTCGCTCCTTCCGAAGACCTCACGGCCAACACCATCGACAAGCCCGTTCAAGCCACCTTCTCTATCTGCCATCGACCCCGGCAACAGTGCAGCGAACTCGGCCTTGTTGTCTCGTCTTCGAGCTGGCTCGATGCCTCAGCACACTAGTTATCTGGGTCAGTCGAATCCATTCGGTCCTTCCCTGTTTTCCACCAATTGGGGCCAAGGGAGAGAACGCGCGAATACCTCGACCAGCATTCGCTCTTCGGATGGACCTTCTTCGCCTGCCCAGTATTCGTTCGCCAAGGACGGTCTCGCAGACGCAGATGTCAGAACCCTAGACTATCTAGGCCTGGCAGAAACGCCGCAACAAACTCGAGCAACACTTGCGGCGCCGACCATGGACAGCCTTAGCGCTATGCAACCCTTCCTGACGGACTTGGACGGCCTGAACAAAAGCCTCAACCGGTTTCGGTCATATTCGGTAAATGCGAAAGAGAAGTACGCCGAGGATGAAGAGGAAGAGCTTCAGCTGGGAGATCGGTATTCGGCGCATCACAGTGGCTCCCTGACACCTTCAGCTGCGACAGCGGCCGCGGCTTTGGCTGCGACGCAGGCGCAAATTCATCAGCATAATCTTGCAGTGCAAGCCTTTGCCAACCAAGCTTCTGCGAGCCGGCCGAGGGCACGAACAGCCGGTGTCCTTGATTCTCCACCTCAGCGGTCATTACGCAATTATCTCGCCACACCGTCACGACTGGACAACAGCATCAGTGCAGCGGACCTCCGAATGGTTGAGGTGAGAGAGTACGACGGTCTGCCCGAAGCGGTGCAAGCGCTGCAGCTCTCCCATCCGGATGGCCGCGTGAGAGTGGATGTCATGGACGAGAACAATCTGGAAGGCCCTACCCGAGCGTTGTGGTTAGGCAGTATCCCGAACTCAACCACAATTTCTTCTCTCCAAGCCATATTCAGCATCTACGGACCAATCGAGTCTACCCGCGTACTAGTATACAAGAATTGTGGATTCGTAAACTTCGAGCATGTTGAGAGCGCCATACAGGCCAAGTCATTACTCAACGGGAAAGAAATCTTCCCCGGTGCTGGACCTGTCAGAATTGGGTACGCAAAGGCGCCCAATGCCTCCGGAAATGAATTGTCTGGGCAGAATGGTACTTTCACGTCATCAAGCCCTGACCCACATGCAAAACGTCAAGTCGACAATGGGAATGTTCTGGAGCAGTCTGAGGCTAATGATCATCATGGGCTCAACGGTTCTCATCCAGGGAGTACTGGTGCAGCCCTTTTGGTGCCTGATCTACCAGACCTGCGTGTCGAGATGCTTCAAATCGTTCGAGACTTCGGTGCAAGTGAAGAAGATCAGGAACGCATTGGTGCCAGTATTGAAGCGGCCATTGCTTTTGACCACTTTGAAGTTGAGATTCCAACCATCTCGGAACCAAGCCATGCCAGGATGCATGACGCCCCGAAATTGCGAGACATCCGAAAGAGGATTGACAACAATCTATGCTCTCAGACAGAGATTGAGGAGATTGCCGTTGGCATGCTTCCTGAGATTGCGGAACTAGCCTCTGATTATCTTGGGAATACGGTTGTGCAGAAGCTGTTCGAATACTGTTCGGAGTCTATCAAGGAATCGATGTTAACCCGTATCGTCCCTCATCTGGCTGAAATCGGCGTCCACAAGAATGGTACTTGGGCAGCGCAGAAGATTATTGACGTTGCGAAGACACCGAACCAAATTTCTATGATTATTGACAGTCTGCGGCCCTATACGGTAGCGTTGTTTCTCGATCAGTACGGTAACTACGTGTTGCAATGTTGCCTTCGGTTCGGATATCCCTGGAACAACTTCATCTTTGAGACGATGCTTAGCCGTATGTGGGAAGTTGCTCAAGGAAGGTTCGGAGCCAGGGCGATGAGAGCTTGCCTTGAGAGCCACAATGCGACGAAAGACCAACAAAGAATGTTGGCATCAGCTATTGCACTGCATAGTGTGCAACTTGCGACCAACGCCAATGGAGCTCTCCTACTCACCTGGTTCCTCGATACATGTACTTTCCCACGTCGGCGGACAGTCCTTGCGCCTCGATTGGTACCTCATTTAGTACATCTCTGCACCCACAAGGTGGCCTACCTCACCGTCCTCAAGGTCATCAACCAGAGGAATGAGCCCGAAGCACGTGAGGCGGTGCTTAAAGCCTTGTTCTTCTCTCCGGGAGACAAGACTCTAGAAGATATACTCAGCGATCAAGCCTGTGGTGCCACCCTGATCTTCAAAGTCCTGACAACGCCCTTCTTCGACGAAGCCATGCGATCTGACGTCGTGCAAAACATCCGAAACGTCTTGTGCCGCTTGAATGCAGCACCATCTCAAGGCTACAAACGCCTGATGGACGAGGTGGGGTTGTCCGCTCGAAACGGAAGAGCAGATAGGGATGGCCAAGGCCTGCAGGGACGGAACATGAGCCATGAGAGACAACGTCCGGTCTCTCAGCATAGTTCTGGCCCTGGACACATGTCTCAGCCGAAGATGGAAAGACAGTACAGCGGCCAGTACATGTCTACCATAGGCCATCAACAATTCGATCCCCAGTCAGGTTTCCCCCGTGCGGTAGATTCTAACACCATGTCGGCATTCGAGCAGTTCGGCCTGAACGGTCTAAACAGCCCAATGTTTATTCCAAATCCAATCTCCGCAATCAACCCACAGCAATTACAATACCAGCAAGCCCTCCTCGCCGCCTCCTCTCGCGGGGCTTCGCCAGGCAACTTCTACCCCGGCATGGCCGCCAACGGACTCGGCGGTTACGCCACCCCATCGCCGTCTATGGACAATCTCCGAAGCTTGCAGAGCCATGGCTCTCCGATATCTGTCGTGCCGCCACAGATGAGTCCCAGCCCGATGCTGCAGCAATCCGGGTTCGCACCGCCGCCCTTCAGTCCCCTCATGGGAGGCCAGATCATGGGCGGTTATCAGTATCCGCAGCAATATTTTCCGCAACAACCGCAGCCGCAACAGCCGCACCATCAACACATCGGTGGAGGGCGGCGGGGACGTGTAAGTTGATGCGGAAAGGCAATCTTTCATTAGCGACCGAGACTGACGTAATCATAGCGCTGAACACCACCCTCTACCGTGACGGCTACTCACTGTACCAGAGAAATTCTCGGCGTTTGGACGGCTCACTGTCGACCTGGAGTCTTCACCCTACCTTCTCTGGAAACATCTTGCTCTTATGACCATGTACTGTACAATGGATCCAAACCTCCCGACTGGAGCGCTAGATGGGTCTTTTCCTTACTTCCACCTGGCCATCACATCGCCGTACGCTCCGATTTTCCTCCCTAAAAGTTCTTCGCTTTATGTACGATGCCCCTTTCTACACCCTTTTGCAAAACACACAGGATAGGTTGGGCGAGGCACGGAAGGGCACGGAGGCTTTTGCGATCTGGCTAGGACATTTTTCTGGGGATTTGTTTTATCTTGTTTGGATTGGATCGGAAACCGGATCGAGTGGGGCTTGGCTTTCTGTGGACTGAACTGGAGTGATGACGAGAGTCTGTCTGCCCGCATCGGAGAGGAACAGGAGCTGATCCGATGTGAAGGGCGGGCTTAGATTAGGTAGATAGATACATACACAACTTACACGAAACGCGGTTTACTTTTGCTTCTCTGTTCTCCACCTTGGCACGCAGGCGGAATTACCATTCATGAAACCGCGCGTAGCCCCGACTGTCGGTGGACGTCGGAGTCGTGGGACCCGAGACGGCTCGCGCACATGACGCCGATCTGATTGCCCCCCCGAGCCCAGCCCAGCCCCGTCCGGATCCATCTCCCTCCCTCCCTCCCTCACTTCCCCCTTCTCCGCTGCCAGAAAGAACGAACCCCATACCCGCCGTACCTACCCGTGCAGCGCGCTTCACACGCAGCAAAATAAGGTACCTATAGCTACCTTACACGTCTTCCGCACGGGCCACAAAGCAACGGGGCTCGCTCTACGTCTAACTCGGACGGTACGGCGTGTTACAGAAATATACATACAAACATGGCTGCTTGATCAAGAGCTGTCAGTTTGGTGAGCAGGGCGGGCGGAAGTGGGGTGAAGGGTTGGGTTGCATTGCGTTGCGTTGGGGGGCACGGAGGTTCATGGTTGGGTGGGTGCGTGGATGGATGCATTGATGGGTGGAGAGCAGACGAGGAGGTGGGGAGGTGGGGCTGGTAGCGCATTGGTGGTCGTGTGGTCTGGTTTGATCGGATTACAATTGGAGGTGCGCGTCGATTGGAGGGAGGCGTGGGGCGGGTAGGGTGCTGGATGGGGCGTGGAGTACGGACGGGCGGATGGGCGGGCTCGTGTATGGTGAGTTCATAATCATGATGGTCGAGGTAGGGATATCAGGACAAGTGATGGCTAACCCGTGGGGTGAATACAATTTGGCAGAGCCCACATCCAAACTCGCCATGTGAGGAGGGAGCCTAATCGGTGCGCTTAAGATGTTGTGAGATAGGGTGAGGGATCTGCCACCTTCTCCCTTGGTCCGTCTGTGGCGGAACCAGAATCCACCTGGGCCGTTGTTGATACATGAAAACTCGCCTCGCTCTCGGTGACCTATGTTGGTGTTGGCCTGACACCCTCGTCGCTCGGCATCTTCAACCGTTCGGCAGCGTCTACCATGATATCGGAGGAGTTCGTAAGCTCTGCTTGGATGAGGTCGAGAATCGTTCGGCGCTTGATAGCTAATTGAGACGAGTCTGACTTTACGCTTGTTGACTGACCAAGGGTGAATAAAGTTCCCGAGTTCCCCCAAGTGCCTATCGTTAAATGATTCAGGGGTGGACGATCCGGTAACATAGTTTCCATGTAGAGGTTGGTACCTTGGGTTGGACTCGCTCCTTTGGGATGCAAGTGCTGCTATTGTCACGTTTCTTGCTCACGACCAAGGAAGACAACTCTGCGGCGTAAGTCGATAGTGATGGCAGCCTTCGAATTGTGGTTGATACTTGATATAGCGGTCCAGGACTGCAGATACATGATGAACACCAGGTGAAGATGCATGCTCCTTTAATCCCTGAACCATGGACCTTATAACGGTTGTCGCTTCGGATTCCACTAAGCGTAACTGACTATGTATCCTCAAGCTTTCTTTTCACCCCGGCTTGCCCATTCACGGTCGGCTTAGATGATCCATTCGCTGAGCTCATAGCAGCTGCCTTCTTCCTCTTTTCAGCATCCTCCCTTAATCTCGCCTCCTCTGCGGCCTGCCTCTTCTTCCACTCATCCCTAATCTTCTTCGCGCTCCTGATCATATCGGATTCTGACACTTTGTCATGAATACTCTCCAGCACACTCTCTACGGTAGATATATGATTAGCTTCCTTCTTGTCCTCCCTGAAACGTAGAAACCGCCACCGATTTTGCATGTCCTGATAGCACTCCACGATTTTGTCGTCCAGTGGTTTACGGAGCGCTTTCATCTCTTCCCACTCTTCCGGCTCCATATACATCGTCCCATATTGCTTGTACTCATTGTTGCTATATGCAACGAATAATTTGAAAGTCGGCATAGCATCCCAGTCCGGATATGGACTTGTCACGCCCTCCTCCTCATCTTCTGAATCCGGATCCTTCAAAGGAAATTTTAGGTTCAATCGGAAATCTATCGAGTTTTCGTTCGCCGGCTTCCACTTGAGGATGTGTTCGTCCGTACCGAACTTGTACGGTGTGTTTCGGCATGTAAAGATCAACCCGTCGTTGCCATGGGGTAAATTGGGTAGGATATCTCGGAACATCATTTCGATGCCATAGCTGAATTCCATCTTCTTGAACTGGACGATGAACGGTAGATACTGTATTTCCTCCGGATATGCCTTGTATAGAGCCCGGTATGGGTTGTAGACTTTGTCCCGAAAGTACGCCAACCGCTTGTCCAAGGTACGATGCATCAAGCTGTTGCCATCAAGCATCAAGCAGTCGAAGACAAGGTACTTGAGCTCTTTAGAACCGTTCGGCAACGTGTCCAACACAAGCTCGCCGTCGATAAGGGTGGCCCTGTGGAAATTCTGATTCGAGGGGTCGTTGGGCACAGGGAAGTGAAGGCCACTGACGAAATAGTAGTCGTTCTTGCGATCGATGAGATAGTGAATCTCGCTACCATCTTCGCCCTCTGTGAAATACATCAGGCAGCGAATACCGTCGGACTTCTCGCAGACATAGTAGTCCTGCTTCTGTAACTCGAAGATATGTCGGGCCGCAAAGCTGACAGGCTGGGCCCCGGGAAAGCTCGGACTATGCCGGCCCAGCAGGTCTGCTACCTCTCGTCGAAATTGTTCGGCGAGGTCCCGATTGGCCTTGATACCAGGAATCTCAGGAACGGATCCACCCATCCTGCGCGACAAGAGGGTAGCTACCTCACAGTAGCTCAGTTTCAGATAATGGCGTAGGGACGACAGTGTTTGATCGCACAACAGATTTTCCTGATAAAGCGAGCTAAAATCTGATGTCGACTTAGGTGGTCAGTGATAATAGATCGCTGCTTCCTCATCAATCATAGCTTTAGTAAAACAACGTGGGGGCCATATCCGGCGCGAAATCAGACAAATCATACTCCAGCTCATGGATGAAAACGGTCACAATGGGACTCGGGCACAACTTGAGGCGCTTAGACCGAGTCACTTGGTGTGAATGTTGGAATGTGGTCAAGCATCCTGGCTTAGTCAGCGACCCACGCTAAGGTCTGAGATCATACCGGAGCTGCATTTTGCAAAGCTCCCTTTAACATGTACTCGTATCTCAAGATAATTCATATGATGTGTGAAACATGTCACGTCTTCTAGAAAGCTACTGAGACTGCTCAAGCCGTCAATGGTGTACACTTTAGCCGCCGAACCCTCCCCAGTTGCCATGTTCAAATCCGTCAGAGACGCCAAACCCCCAGTAAATGATACCAGTACATCCCAAGCAATCCAGACCACGAAGTACAAGTATCTGGTACTATGCAGAAGTTGTAGGAACCGATGGCTTTCTCGACGGCGGGCCCTGTCCTGCCAAGGCGGCTCGTTGCTGGCCACCTATCGCTTGTTGGATCAGGGAAGGTTTCCTGGAAGGCTCCCCGAATTGCCCTGTCGATTCAGCGCCGTTGATGTTCATAGGCGATCCAAACGAGCTTTCTTGTCCCGTGTCTCCAACAGGAAACCGCGCTTTGTTCACTTGGTCGCCGGTCGAGAAAAGGCCTCCACCTCTACTTCCTCCGAGTGCATTTGAGAGCATCTCTTTCATCCTCACGTATTGATACTTTCGTCGCATGTCAATAAAGATATGTTGCTCAACCGGTTGGGCACGTGATCGTGCGATGGCGGCCATGATGGCATCTTTCTCCTCGTCAGAGTCCACAGGTCCTGCATCCTTATCGAAATCGTCTTGTAGCGGAGCATTGGCATCGATTGCAGCTTCTGTTAAGTGGATTAGTCTGAGACAAACAATCGAATAAAATCGAAGCATACTCTGCTGTTTCGCTTGGTTCTTCTTTTGATACGCTTGAAGTAGCATATCATAGGGTAGAGACCTTCCTGGCACAGCACGCTTGGCACCCATAGAATGACTCTTGCAGGTGAGGGATCTCGCACATTGAGCTCCGTTCGGTAGCGGTACACCACACTGCTTTTCGACATCAACGGGGCCTTTCGGCTTGGGAACCTTCACCTTTGGCTCATCCTTCTTCACCTTCTTCTTCTTAGGCTCTTTATCGCCTTCCCCATCCAGTTTCCGCTTTTTCCCTTTCTTTGTCCCATCTTCTGGCGCAGCTTTCGTGACCCCTTTCTTTGCGGAGATCAATTTCTCGCCGGATCCCTCACCATCCTCTCCGTTCGTCTTGACAGTCACGCCCTCCTCAGTCTTCGTGTCCCCTTCCTTGTCTCCGACTTTTTCCTTTGCATCCTTTGCCCGTTGGGCTGCTTCCTTTGCCTCTTTCTTCTCTTTGGCTTTTTCTTGCTTTTGCTTGATGCAGAGTTTCATATGGGAGGGGAGGTGTGTCTTTAGAACCGGCCTTTTGCAGTGCTTGCATGTTATGTATTCTTTGGAAAGATCCTCCATAGGTCTGCCCCTATGGAATGATGCAGCGGTCTTCTCGTCCAGTTCATTGACAAGAGGCCCGGGTGAGATTACCGAGTTACTCGATGGAGAAGTCGCCTTCTTCGTCTCTGGATACCCGGAGCCCCGTCAGCCTAGAATATACACGTAGACTCAATGATATTGTACCAATGATCTCGGAGTCCTTCCAATTCCCGGGCATGGTCTGCTTGACGGCGGGCTTCTTCAGCTTGATTGTGCCTCCCGTTCTTTCCTTCTTGCTGAACTTCCTCGCAATTGCCGCTGTATCTGTCAAGCTGGTGTTCGAGCTTGATGCGACAGAGGAAGCTATGGTGAGTGTTAGTTAAGTTAGCTATGAAATCTGCCCAACTAGCAGAGCAGCACGTCGGGCCATTACCCCTCTGATTTGTTCCATTTGACGCCATGGTCAGCCCACTGAGAGCAGCTCTAGCTCTTCCTCAGCAGAACAAGCAGTACCACATACAAGGTAGGGTCATGAGCGTCAGCGATGCTTCTCGGTACGACCCGATCGGGCACTAAGCCTAGTTTGTCTTAGACCGGGAGGAAGCTGAATCCTATTCCGATATCAAAATGACTCGCCGTCAACACCCAAATATTAATTGCCATATACACGGCATTATCAGCTGTTAGCTTATAGGATAGCAAACGCATTTCGAACTCTTGATCAATGTAAAATGTTACTAGGCGGTGCTACCAGCCCTGGCGCGAACGACATAACGGAGGTGTTTAGCAGATTCTGGGCAATCCAGAAGCCATTCCTAACAGGCTTATTTCGCTGAATAATACAGAAGCTTCGCTACTCGCGGTAATAGGTAATACCTTGAGGACCTATAAGTTATTCCTAATGTTGTGGTATCTTGTTATTCCGTAAGAGTTGCTTGGAGTTGCGTCAGTGAGCTACAGCTTTGGACAACATCAACTTATACCTGGGGTTACACTCCAACCCTAACCGGGCTGGACGCCCTTTGTTCCAAACGTTAGTTCTATTGGCTTACGTATCATCGTGGAGTAGATCTCCTCTCCTCAATGAGAGAGATATCGTTACGGCAAAATTGGACGTGTTGCAAGTTGTGGTGAGAGGGCAACATGCTCCTAGTCACTTCGCCCAGGTAGCTACCCTAACATTGCCTGGTAGGATGCGAGCCTACTGCGTTTACCTATATCCTGCACAACACAAACCATCCACCCCCAAACTGCTGATGGTTAAACACCCTTCGCAAAGCAAAGACTGGCATTCGTTCCGCCAAAGCCGAAACTGTTCGACATCGCCACTCTTACCTCCCTGTCCTGGGGAGTGCGGGGTATATAATTACAATCGAACGCCGCTCCACCTGGGTTTTCGAGGTTTAAAGTAGGTGGCATGACGTTCTGCGCATTATATCAGTCATCCGTCTTAGCCATATTGAACTCCATCCATATCGGCGTTAGAAGTAAGACGGGGCCTTACGTTGCTGATAGCCAAGACCGAGAAAATTGCCTCGACCGCCCCTGCGGCGCCCAACAAGTGCCCAATCGCTCCTTTCGTACTGCTCACGTTGACCTCCCCCGGTGTCGCTTTACCGTGCTCGCCTAGCATCAACGACTTGATCGCCGTGTTTTCGGCGATATCACCTAGGATTGTAGAGGTTGCGTGCGCGTTGATGTAGTCCACCATCGAGGGTCGAATGCCCGCATTTTTAAGCGCTAACTTCATGGCTCGAAGGGCACCGTCACCGCTCTCCAAAGGGGCAGTCATGTGGTAGGAGTCGGCCGAGGTGCCGTAGCCTTTCAGCTCAGCGTAGATTCTGGCGCCGCGGGCTTTGGCGTGCTCGCGCTCCTTAGGGTCGTATCTCAGTGCTGCTCGTCTCTCGGGAGGTAGATTGATGATTTGCTTACTTCAAGCACGAGAACACCAGCGCCTTCTCCCATGACGAATCCGCATCGATCTGCATCGAATGGCCTTGACGCTAGATGTGGGGCGTGGTTGAAATTGCAGGCTAGGCTTTTCGCCCGCGCGAAGCCCGCTATTGCGAGGGGGTGAATGCATGATTCTGAGCCACCGGCTACCATGACATCGGCATCTCCAAAAGCGATGAATCTTGATGCGTCCCCGATTGCGTGAGCACCAGTAGTGCATGCTGTGGTGACTGCGTGATTAGGGCCCTGAAAGGGGTGAGCATAAGGCTTGAACGGGAGAGTAGACCATGCGAACTTTGAATCCGTATCTCATAGATAGATGACCAGCGGCCATGTTGATCAGTAGCCTTGGTACAAAGAGCGGTGACACCTTCCTATAGCCCTGTTCAGGTCTAAGCATATAAACTTGAGCATACACGGGAGGCCGACTCACACCTTTCTCATATGCCACAGAAGTGTCATAGACATCATCAAAGTTGCCTATACCAGAACCCAGACAAACACCCTATGTACTTCAACATTATCGTTGCCCCTTCTCACAGGTCACAGTACTTACCGTAGCCTGCTTGTCCTGATCGCTCTGAGGGGTCCATTCCGCATCTTCCAACGCCTCGTGAGATGCGGCCATGGCATATTGCGTAAACCTGGCCATCTTTCGTTCATCCTTTCACTAGTATTAAAGACGTTCGGACTGACATTGCATCAATTTTGTGCGCAGGGAGCTTACATCTCGACTCAGCCAGTCAATAGCAGTCCACCCACCATCGTGTTTGCTTCCTTCTGGAACGGTGGCAGCGACTCGGCATGGCATCGCCGCATATCGTGAGTCACGATCTTTGACCGAGACGATCCCGCATTCGCCGTCCAAAAGACGGCTCCATGAGCGGCGGATACCTGTCTTGCTTAACTCAGGACAACAACAAGATATCAAGTAAACTCAAGACTTACCGACTCCAAGGGGTGTGACAGCACCCAACCCAGTGACTACCACCCTTCTCATTGCATGTCACTGTCGTGGCTCATGTTCGAAATTATACCTTACGGTTATCGTGACAGTGCTAAGAGATTATATAAGCTGGCGATGGCTTAAATATCTACAGGACTTGAAGCTCTTGGGTTGTACCTAAGGAGTAGGACTTCCTTACTCTAACCACTAGATACACGACAATGCTGTAACATTATTCTGATACTGAATGATTTTATCTCAACATACTCTGTAAACCACAAGCATATTGTGTTCACTCAACAAATCAGAAGTATTGTGATAATACAATGGGATATATATGTGGATGATGCTATGCTCCGTAGTATGGAGAGATATCCCTGCGCTGTCCCGTACAAAGGACGTTCAGCAGCTCGCACGCCTGAGGTGACGAACGGAGCCCAGTCTACCTAGATGTATGGACTCCGGTATGCAAATGCCTAAACCTGACACCTTGATCGGTCCAACCCATCCATGACCAACCGTGGGTATCATAACATGCGTGACGAAGGCTGACTTAAGGTTCGTAAGACGACCACGTGACAGAGAGGCTTCATTATTCGTTCAATGCTACCTCGTATCACTCTGTAGCGCCTCGACTGCTTTTGACACCTCTTCGATAGCAAACTTTTCCAATTTCTCTCTGCCATCACCATCGAGCGCATCGATATCACCGACATGGTTATAAAGCAACCTAGAGATGTTGCGATTTATGTCTGTGTACTGATCCTTGGAAACTGCCTTCGCTTTGTAGTGAGGTTTCAACGCGCCACTGACCATCCTCTGAAGATCGGTCTTGGCTGAGAATGACATGTTCACCCGGGCGGGCGAGACCTCTTCGGACGCTAATGGGCTCGATGCTACGGCGATTGGGCCCCGGATCAGACTTGGGCTTGCAGATCTCGGATGGCTTGGCAGTTCATCTTCTCTCGGTTCGTGGAGGGCTACTTCGAAGGGTGGCGACCGTGAGGGAGAGAACTCTAGACGCGGAAAGATAGGTTCGACTTTGGAAGTCAGCGGAGTAGAGGAGCCTGGACGAGTAATTGGATACGGGGGAGGGGTCGTCGATAATGCCCTGGGACTCGGATAATTTGAGCTTGACGGGGAAAGTCGCGGTGAGGACGGGTGAGGGGACGAGTAGTCGGCGGAAGGAGTGGGTGCATATAGCGAAGTTGAACGCGTCTGACCCTTGGTCTCATCAGGCGCTGCCGAAGCCTCAACTTCGATTAGTAACGACTGAAGGAAGCTGGGCCCATTGCTGCCGCTGTTCGGGTCGGCGGTGATCCTGCCGTTCGACATCGAAGGCCGGGGAAGGGACCGCCTTCGACTTGCTGATGACGATGTAGTGGCATCAACCGATACGTCTCCTATGTCCTGGGTGCGCCTTGTACGCGGTCTTTTCAATCTTCGTTCGGGCTGCGGGGCAGGCTCCATATCCGACGGCGATGCCGTAGCCGACTTGCGCTTCCTTTTGGCAGGTGTTGAGTTGGACTGGATCTCCCTAGCCTTTTCCAAAGCGTTCCAAGCCCGGATCTCCTCACCCGATTCTGGTTCAGAGGTTTTCCGCCTATGACGTAACGAATGACGATCCAAGAGTGTCGATGCGGTGTCCCGAAACCTGTTCGTCCCGCCTTGTCGCTCGGCAACTTGAAGCCGGCGTTCCCATTCTCGAAAGTCACGACGCTCCGAGGTTTGTTCACGGCGGGACATTCTAATCTGTGAGCCAGAGTGGTTGTCGTCATATGGAAAATCGAGATCCAGGTTCAGTCTGTCCCAAACCGTCTGCCATACTCGCGCCCAGCTAGCCTGGCTTCGGGACCTAAGGCGCCTTTCCTGGCCACGCGTACGACGATCAGCAGGATGGTGCGGACGTTGCGGAGGTTGTAAAGGGCACATGTAATCCAGAGCTCGCTGATTTTCGCAGTCATGGCAAAACCAATGCCCCACAGGAACGGAATCCATGTCGAGGCAGTATGTATGAGAAGCGGCTTCGCAACCGTCACAGAGAATGAGGACATCCTCGTTATCGTCTTCGCCACATATTGAACAAGGTACAAAGTCAAGCTCATCATCTAGCTCTTCAATAAACATCGAAGGATCAATGTCCGCAACTTGTGTTCGGTTTTCCACTTCGTACACGTCGACGGTTGAGCCTAAGGAAGTAATGGAATATTAGCACAGTACCTCATCAGAAGCATACAGAAGAAACGCACCTCCGACTGTGTGAACTAGCTCGACGGTGTTGAAGCTCTGGCGGCATATGGGGCAGCTGTTCGCCCTTTCGACCCACGGCTTTAGACACTCGTTATGCAGATTGTGGCCACAAGGAAGAAGGTGTGCAATCAGTTGAGATCCTGTCTTAGTGCTGCGGTCGGATAACGCCGGTAAAGATGAGTCTGAAACGTCTTCGTCGCTGTTCTCTGCCTTAACGACCTGATTGTTCTGGGTAGATCGTTCCTGGGCGCTTCCGCCAAGGTCGCCTAAACAGACAATACATGTTTCTGACATCGTATGAATCTTGTGCTGAAGTTCTCTGGATAGAATAAAAACGTAACAACGTCATGGGGTAGATATCTGGGTAAGTTAGAATCTCGAGATGGAAGGAAGTTGAAGATGCTGTGCACCGAAGCGACTTTAAGTAGTCTTCAGCAGATCCCGGCTAAGCTAAATCGGGAAGATAGCCACTCACAGCTTACAGAACTTTAAGGCTGCAGCCTTCTGCGGTCGTTCGTAAGAAACGGCTTCGATAGATGATAATCATCGTGCTAGGACGATAGTACTGCAGACAGCTGCTTTTACTGGTAACGAAAAGGCAACTCGGCTTCTATAGGAGCGATTACCGGACACTGATATCGAGTGGACTTCGTATAGCAGCTCCAATCTTCACGACGACTGGATAGTCATATTGTTGCGAAGGGATCTGAAGTACTGTCGACATGGATGAGATCTATCCTTCCATCCATGATAGTACCACCTTGCGCAGTAGCCAGCTACCGAGGCGAAACTCTCACCGTCGACTCCTTATTCCACCTCAGATCAACGTTCGGATATGATAGGTCTGTGCGATTCTGACTGGTAGTGGTAGTGGCCTGGCTTCAAGCGTGGATACCTGACCCGGGCCATCTATAAACTGAGGCGCTCAGATGTATCAGTAACCAAATACTGCGGATCTGTCAGTTGCTCCCTATGGCGCTTTCTGAGGCGTACCACCAGAGACTTGACCCTGCAAACAAAGCAGTTTAGACTTCCGAAAGCTGGTGGTGAGCAGATCTGTTATCTTATTTCGCGCGTCGATGGATCGCCGGTCATCACCAATCACCGCGGACTCCGATGGGAGATAAGGAGAATTGTGGCACTTTTGTGTTTTGGATTTGCTGTATTTAAATGCTATCGACAGCTGTAGAGACGCCCTCCGTGGCGAGATTCCTGCCACCCCAGCTTCCCCACGACATCTAATCTACTCCAGCAAAATCTTCACCCTAAACCTCTGCAATCTCTCTCAGCCGCCGGATGGTCGATCTTGCTGCAGCAGCCGCAGGTGTCCTGCCAAGCCCCAATTTGGTCAGCTTCCATGTGAGCCCCTGCCGCTGATCTCTCTAGTCCTCTCATTTTGTTCACTCACGAGACTGTCCAAGCACCTCCAGCAACAGACTTCTTGCACGATTTGCAGTTCCAGATGCCGACCGAATGGCGCTTGACGGTGACCTTGCCGCAAAATGTACAGGTGTACCGAGCATGTTGTGTGATCTCCATCTTCTTCACTTGCTTTCGCAGAGAGGCACCATATCTGAATCGCTTGAGTCAGACGGGTTTTGCCATGATCAGAAGACCTGGGGCTGTCCCAATGACGAGTAGTGATGCTCGAGGCGTTCGTTGTGAGTGCATACCTAGTACCGTACTTGCCGGTCACACCGACCTCTGCACATTGATCAGCACATATCTCCTTCGTAATCGCTGAACGGCATGGACCTACTCTTTGTGCGCTTCGTCATCTTATCTGAATCTACTCGTGTGTCGATGGGTCGTAAGATTTGAGACGTTGAACATGGAATTTCTCGTAGTGGGCGGGATGGCTCGCTTAGCGAAGTCTTGGCGATGAGTGCAGTCCAACGTAGCTCATAAGATAAGGCAGTTCTAAGATTACCTCATCATTTACATGAGAACCAATTAGGAGAACAGCAATGAGTCTCGTGCTTCTGTATCTCGCGGGATATTGTGTCTATCGCAAAACCTCTGCTTGACTGTCAACTGAACCATCCTGAGCATCATGTCCTCACAGAGCAAGCAATATGAGCTCGTACTCTTTGGAGCTACTGGCTACACTGGAAGACTGTGCGCTGAGCATATCACGACTCATCTTCCTACCGATTTGAGGTGGGCAGTTGCGGGGCGGTCTGCTAGCAAGCTGTCAGCACTGGTGCAGGAGATCAAATCACTCAACCCTGATCGCTTGCAGCCTGGTGCGGCCACCAGTCGCTCTACTTATATCATAGCTCATGATTGACAGGCATTGAGACAGCGCAGCTGAACCAGCAAGACCTTAACAGCCTTGCACGAAAGACTCGCTTGGTCGTCAATACTGTTGGTCCGTATCATTTATATGGCACGCCAGTAGTTGAAGCCTGCGCGAACAATGGCACACACTATTTGGACGTGTAGGTGTTGTGCCTACCTGTTTGCCGGATGCTTCAAGCTTACCTCTGAAGCACTGGCGAGGTACCTTGGGTTCTGGATATGATACGAAAGTATCACGACATCGCAAAAGCGAACGGAGCCGTCGTGAGTACCACCTAACGTGGATATATACACTACTACGAAATTGATGCAGTTCCCCAGATAATTCCGGAAATTGGTCTTGAGAGCGCTCCAGCAGATCTGGTCAGCTGGGCTCTGGCATCATTGATCAGAGAACAGTTATCCGTGGGTACCAGAGAGACGATTATGTCCATTCATGACATGAAGTATGTGTTGACGCAGAAAATGGAGAATCTTTTCTGATGTGTGGCTAGATCAACACCAAGCGGCGGAACCCTAGCTACTCTTCTTAGCATACTGGATTCTTACAGCCTCAGGGATTTTGCAAACTCGTTGAAACCTTGGGCACTATCACCCACTCCCGGATCAAAGCCAACCGAAAGTCCATCGTTGGTTCAGAGATTGTTTGGTATATGCAACGTACCAGATCTTGGCACCCTGACGACCTCGTTCTCCGGAAGTGCCAACCGCGCCATTGTTCATCGCACCTGGGGTCTGATGGGCGGTAGCAGCAGTGTCTACGGTCCCAAATTCCACTTCAACGAGTATATGGGAGTACGCAATGTCTTTATTGGCGCTGCAGTTCATTTTTTGCTAGCTATTGCCATGGTAGCACTTGCGCTGCCTCCGGTCCGATGGCTGGTGAAGAAGCTTGTCTTCGCGCCTGGACAAGGCCCCACGAGAGAAGTAACGAGCAAAGAACGGATCGAGTATCGAACCATTGCGATAGCAGATCAGGACACTCCGGCTCCGAGGCGTGCTTTTTCGAGATTGAGTTATGAGGGAGGCATGTATTATCTCACAGGTGTATTTCTGGCAGAGGCAGCGATAACCATACTTCGTGACGATAATATCGCGAAGAAGCTCGGTGGTGGTATTTTGACGCCAGCCATGCTAGGCCAGCCCTTCATTGATCGGCTGCGGAGGGCGGGAGTTCTGTTCGAGACAAGATTGTTGGCTCAGTGATTATGACGACCAGTATATATAAAATATATACGCCCTGACCTGAATGTCGTCGATTACCCTTCCGAACTTGGGAGGGAGCATAGCCGCTTTGAAAGGAGAATCGAGGCTTGAGAGTCTAGTCCTCAAATACTCCCAAGTCTTAAGCTCTAGTGACTGGAGACGAACAGATTCTTGAGAACAAGCCACCAAGAACGCTGCAGGTCTTGAGAACCTATCTGTGCTCCTTTTGCGAGTCCCTCCCCTCGCGCGTGTTCCCCTTCTAACATACTCTCTTCAACAAGACGTGTCCCGCCCACCTCCTCGTGGTGTTTGGTGTCGAAGTTCGCCTGTCTCATTTAGTTAGGTATTCACACTGTCTCAACATCCTACGTGATCTCAAAGCTGGAGTCAGCCGAGTGCACTGAGGTCTGCACAGCATGAGGCTAGTTCGTCGCCAAAGCAGTGTCATACTTTGCACAGACATGCCCTGGTGAAGCCATATCATCCTTGAGAGGCCCTAGCCATATTACTTGCAATTCACAGTATTCAAACAATCAAACACGATATGTCTTATAAGGCCATAGGCTATATAGTCCAGCCTTAGGGCAAGGCTAAGCCTAAGAAAGGTTGAAGGCCACAGTTACAATGGTGCCAGTAGGGACTGGGAGACATATTACTGTCGGAACTACATAACCGAACACCAACAGTGATAAATGCACATGCCCAAAACAGCACCACTCCGGGACACCTTAGAGCTTGGCGGTATGGTTCCGGGGAGCCTGTGAAGTCTCTACCAGCTGCAATACCTTCCTCGCACATCCAACGGAGTTCTGATATCTATCCATACTTCCCGTCAGCAATCGACGTAACTTCAATGGGTTTCCCTCCGAATCACTTACCCTGCGCCCGAATGACCATAAGAATGCACAACCCTCTTCCCGTCAATCAGCTCCGTCTCCACTCGCGGCCCACCATCCCTCGACGGCCTAAACCCAACCTGCTCGCTCACAACGTCAAACTCTCCATCCGCATTCATCAACTCCGGCGCCAGTACTTTCGCCCTCCTAAGAATCGCCTCCGTCGTCCCCTTATCAACCTCCTTGTTCCTACGCATACCCCAACAATCAGCTCCCACCCCCACTCCCAAACCCCCCGAAAAAACAACAACACACAACTCACCAAACCCCCACCTCCTTCGTCCCCCCCAAAACCGTCATCCCACTCCCCGGCCTCGGAATACAATACGCAATATACCCGCTCCCGACCCTTGTCCTCGCTGCCGTCGCCTCCCCCCTAACCAGCACCGTCTGGCCCCGCGTTGGAAACATCCCGTCATCTCCCACCAACCGCCTCGCACCCAGCCCCGTCGCATTCACAAAGACATCCACCCGCCTACCCTCCACACACTCCTCCGCCGCCTGCAGCGCCGCGCCGAAGCCCCGGGTCGCAGGAAGTTCGCGCCGTACGACCCTCCCGCCCTTGCCGGTGACGTTCCCGAGGAGGTAGGAGAGGTATGCGGGCACGTTGATGCAGAAGGACGTGAAGACGACGCCGTAGTGCGCGCCGGGGGGGAGGGCGGGTGGGGGGATGACGCCGAAGTCGAGCACGGCGTGGCGCCACCAGAGCGAGGTGGCGCCGGAGGCGATTTCTTCGGTTGGTGAGTCCCTGTGATTGGGGGAAGGGGACGTGATGTTAGCGGAGAGTGCCAGGACGAGGCGCAGGTCCTAGTGAGGGGAGGTTTTTCGGACGGCAGCGGAGGGTGGGTTGCTCGTACCAGTAGTAGCGCGACGTAAATAGCTGGGTGGGTGGAGTGCATGATTAGCTTCTCGGGGAGGGCGGTTTGGGTCAGCCCAGCTCGGCTGAGGCATACGCACCTTCAACCCCGACTTCTCAAGCCCCTCTCCACCTCTCTCTTCCCGCTCCACGATCCGCCGCCAGTACTCGTACGTCTCCGCGTCCCACGCACATAGTTCCGTTTCGTGCGGCGCGGCGTGCGTGCGCCAATGTGCGCCGGCCCTGCGTGCGTACAGTAGTTAGTCGAGCCGCTATGGACTCGGGGTGCGGGGAATAGGCAGACGAACCAGGGTGATGCGTAGTCGATATCAAGGTCGCCGGGGAGGTGCTTCGCGACGATGGTGACGTCGTAGCCGGCGTCGAGGAGGAAGATGGCTGTTTGAAGGCCTGTGACGCCGGCGCTGGATGTGGGAGGTTAGTCAGTCAGTCAATGTGGTGGGGTTCGGAAGACGATGGGAGCGGGTGGGACTGGGTATGCACCCGATTACTACGACGTGCGACTTCTCCATAATAAGTTTGGAATGTTTTGAAAGGGTTGAGGGGAAGATATGCACAGTGCCCGTTATATATATCCTGATCGATAAGGCTACCTATCTGACGGGCTAATGCTCAATGTAACCATACCCAAGGCTAGCTGGAGGGGGTGCGTGTCATTGGCTTATAGCGAACTTCTCCCACCGAAGACAACCTCTTCAAGCCAGCCCTTGATCATACCATTGACCTGCTCCGGTGCCTCCCACAATGCCCAGTGATTAGTGTTGACTTCCCGCCTTGTCAAATGCGGCACACTTTTGTCCATGTTCACAGACATGGCGGGCGGAAGAGCACCGTCTCTGGTTGCCTGGATGAACATGACTGGGATATCGATCGTCGTCTTCTCTAGGCTGATCTGTGGTCAGCTAGGCGGTCCCATATACATCGGCAGACGGCATTACTTGAGCTCTTCTTTGTAATTCACTTCTCGGTTGCGATACCAGTTGACTACTTTTTGTCAGCCAAGCACTGGTCCAAGGGACTCCATCACTCACGAGTTCCATGTATCCCGTTCCGGGCATATTGATCGACGTAGTAGTCCAACTCCTATGTCGTCATGGTTAGAACTGCACTTGTCCTCCACGGCGGGTATGACCTACCTTCTCGCTCAGGAGCCGCGTATGGTTCAGCTTAGGCAAATTCTGTAGAAGCAACCCCTGCTCCGGAATAAAGCCCACTTCTCCGTTCGGCCCTCGTCCGCCATAGAGCCCATTCAAGAGCTGCTTGATCTTCTCCTTCGAGGCTATGTGCTTTTCAATCTCACCACTACCGAGCTGGAGCTGATACGTGAAGTTGGGCAGCCTAGTCTTGACGAGCTCTTCAAGAGGCTTGAAATCTTTTGAGGGTGGCTGATACGGAACACAGACGGAGAAGAGATGGGTCACGAGGTCTGGATACCAAAGTGCCACACGGTAGACTATGGCGCCTCCCCTGAGCAAGATCAGCACACTGCAAGTGGGTGTTTGGCAATGCAATGCTTTACCAGTCATGGCCACCCAGTATGATTCTCGACGCGCCTAGTTGTTGGGCCAATTCTTTGATATCCCCAGCAGCTCTCTTGAACCCATAATACGAGATATCTTCAGGGGGTACGGGTGGTGCGTCCTGGGTATCATTAGCCGAGAACTTGATGAATAGTGAGAAGCTTTGAGTTTACTGTTCCCCCAAACCCCATGATATCGGGACAGACGACTCGCAACCCCATGTCGAGTAAAACGGGAATTTGATATCGCCATCCTATAGACAAGTCGGGCCAACCATGGATCTAAGAGCACTTAGTGATATATTATTACCTGCTGCCGCAAGACAACGTCCTATACCAAGAAAATTGTAGCCCTGTAATCGCCCTTTGGCAAGCCCAGAAGGTAGTCTAGTCTCCGTTGATCAGTTTATTATCAAGCTAGCGAGGAAGGCCTGAGTGTAGGAGACGAATAGCTCACGGTAAGTTCGGCCATTTACATGTGCCTTACAGTGGCTGATTCGGGGGTCATCAATGCAGTCAATGACATCCAACGCCATAGCTGGAGAATGTGATCAATTGTCAAGTTCGTTGCCAACATACATGATGAGTTGTGGAACAGAGGCCTTTTAAGAAGGTGAACTCATGAATGATCGACCCCACTACCCTCGTTGTACGACCGTACGTGACAACCGGCAGCATTGACGACGATCAGGAACGGCTCGGCTCGGCACGCCGAGGTAAAATCTAAGCGAAACCAGTTGGGCGATTGGAGATCGACATACATAAGGCGCACAGCGGTGGAGATGACAACGTGATTGGAAAGAAATGATGTAGCTTGACTCTTAATTAGTGGCAGTACAACAGAATTGCTGAAGTCTGCATATCGGTGAAGGTGATAGCCAGTAAGATCGCTGATGGTAATGTGTCCACGACAATATGTTGCATGCGCGGCGATCATGAACACTGCCGCTGACACCGGAAACAGCAACAGACAACCGAATTCTCAGGGTCTCCTGAGGGAAGTGGAAGGTATACATAAGATCAAGCACCTTAGTAGATGACGGTATCTTCCTCCGCTTCGAGGACAACCTCGCCATTGTCATCGCCAGCATCTTTTCCAACGTTGTGAACAGGATCGGGCCCAGGTGGAGCCTCAGAGTTCAAAGGGGGTTCATGGTCAGTAGGGTTGTCAAGAGGGGCATCAGGAAGTTCTGCTACATTAGCCTGCGAACCCACCGTCTCCGACGCTCGCGAGTCCATTGCCTCGCCCGCATCTGCTGTATTCTTTGTGTTATCGACATCGTCTTCTTGCCGCTGTCGCTCTAAGGATTCGCCGGTTTCTCTTTCAATAATGGCTTCTGCTTCCTCGATTTGGGACTTGATCTTCTCGTCCGATCCTGGTAGAAGCTCCCATGGTTTGTAGTACTATCAGTCAATCAGCGACTGGCTGCATTGTTCAAGATCCATTAGCGATTCCTTACCAGTCTCGGCTCAGTCTCTGTATGTAAAAAGTGCGCCGTGGCCAGGAGGTTTGAGTGCCGAATCTGCATCTACCATGGCGTTAGGCAAACGCTGCTTGAGCTAAGTTGAGTGCAATATCGTACCGACTGTTTGTCGAGTTTCTTCTGTTCTTGGCACCTGATGGCCATCAAGTCTTCGAATCGCTTCCTCTTCTTTTCGTCGTATTCCTCAGCTTGAAGTTTGAGCTTAGCTTGTTGTTTCTTCTCGATATCTGCTCGACGTTTCTGTGCTGTTGACGATGAGCTTTGTGCTAGTGTGCCGATCAAGGCACCGAAAAGTCTTTGACCGCGCTTGCGCTCCTCCACTTGTCCGCTTTTTCTTCGCTCGAGTTGCTGATCTGTTGTGGGTGCTGCCGAGGTATGCTCGTCCTTCCCGTCATGACTGCCTCCGGTACTCAGCCTCGCTCGTTTGCTACCGCTCTCCGAGGTCGATGACTGGCGCCGTTTGGAGGGTTCTGGGGGGTCCTGCTCTGTTGATTCAGGGACTACTACTGCAGAAGCAATCGCGCTACGACGACAGAATAATCAGCGGCTAACCATAGATAAAAGAGTAGCATCAACCGACCTGTAAATTTCTGCCATCCCGAGCACTTTACTGTCTCCCAACGTTAGTAGTACTGCAGGTTTGCAATAATGCAAGCAATCGGAGCTCCGCCAGTCATAACGTATCAAAAGGTCGAGTACTCCGGACAAGTGAAGTTCTATAGCCCTGGTCCCGGAATAACTTTAATACGATTGGCACTAGCACGTGCTAGCGTAGTGTGCACGGAACTTCAGATAGGTAGTTATGAAGCGTTGACAGAGCGCAATTTCTTAATTTATCAACTTCGCACAGCCCAGCTTTACGGTTGTGCTTCCAAGACAACTTTCACACTATCTTGTAGTCAACAAGTTAACTGCTTCCATCTCAACAGCCGTCGTCATGTCTCGCCATCATCCGTAAGTGTCTTGTGCCTTCCACCCCTGTGAGATTCCTACATTGACAATCTGACAGCGATCTTGTTATGTGCCGAAAGCAATCTGGTATCGCCATCGGCCGTCTCTGTGACAAATGCGATGGCAAATGCCCAGTCTGCGACAGCTATGTTCGACCAACTACGCTGGTTAGAATATGTGACGAGTGCTCGTTCGGCAATTATCAAAATAAGTGTGTTGTGTGCGGTGGCGAGGTACGTGCGTTCCTGGCTATAGCTATCTGGTAACCCGTTCTGATGGAGTCGGATTCTTACAGGGTATATCAGACGCTTTTTACTGCTTCGAGTGTACTCGCCTAGAAAAAGATCGAGATGGATGTCCAAAGATCATAAACCTCGGAAGTTCGAGGACGGACTTGTTTTACCAGAAGAAAAGCTTTCGGAACCACTGAGCCCTGGAGCATTGCTACAATGTACAATGACGAAAGCCAGCTCTACTCAGTGCTAGTAGCGACGTACTGTGGCTCAGGCATGCTTGGCGCCTCTGGAGGACGGGACCGGAGACCCGACATGAGAGAGTCTCACTGAGCCCAAACGTTACCAGTCGATCATCATTCGGTATTTCTCAGGTGACCTTGCCACCTTTGCGCAGGTTACCGGCAGCGAGTTATTGGACTTTTATGGGGCCAGTCTGCCTCCGATGGCCGTCTATGCACTTGATGAAGATGCCATGCTCCAACGAGATCTCAAAGGGCCAGGAACTGGCAGCATTTACGGTATACTAAACTACTACACCTTCACCAACAGAAGTATGGAGGGGTGCTCAATGTCTTTGTTTCATAGAAGAAGGGGTGGCAACTGGTGGGGCTTCTCTTCGGTATGGTAGAAGAGCACCGTAAGAGCGATCTACCTGGGTGGTTATATATCTTTGGTGGGATTGAGTTGATGGAGACGTGCGATTTAACCGGTAGCTGAAGGGTGCTTGTATTGGGGCGTGCTTTTAAATAGAAAACCAACATGGAAGAATCATTCATATTTTTGGACTGATTATTATATAAACTCTCAATGGATTTCAGGTGATCAAGGTAGTGTGCTATTAGCAGTCGTTAGGGTAGCAGGGGTATTACGCGTTCGCTGCACGTCCATTTTGGGCGTAGTGGTGGTTCAAACGCGTCAGAGGGTTATATATCAATATTGCACTGAATTCTCTCACCGAGGGTAATATGGCAGAACTGGATAACCGTCTGATCATTACTGCGGGCCGGGCTCCGAGAGCTCTATCTACCACGTGAAATTCGTTGGGCCGGTGTTCGAGACACCCTAAGGCAAGTTGGTTTTCAGATTTATCTGAAAATCAGCTTGAGTCCTTTTGTTTAATTATTGAACCTCACGATGCCAATATAGCTAGGATTGTAAATTTTAAAGCATGATGAACCGCCGTCTCAAGTTCCCGTGGTGAACCAAATACCAATGAGCCAACCCAGTAAACGCCGCCAAAGGGATTACAGCTCTTAAATGTAGCTCACTTTAACACCCATACCAACAGTGCCTCTCACCTTATCCCACCCAGCAGACGTGATCCTGCGGATCCTATCCCGAACATCACGTCTGCTGAACGCCAATATCAAGCCCATGAGAAACAGCACCATCCTCAGGAGCACCATCGGATTGTGCGAGATCGACTGGCCCACGAACCGAACCAGGTGCTGCAACGCCGCCATGATATGGCCGGCGCGACTGACCACGCTCGACGATCCTGCTGACCGCTTCGCAGAACGAGGCGAGTGTGGGGTCGGTGGGAATTGCGATCGATTTGTCGCTGGGGTCTTTGCAGCTTTGCCGTTGGCCTTCAAAGACCGTGTTTTCGAGGAATCGTTAGGGTTCGAACTCTCGATTCCGTAGTCGAGCTCGCTACTCGTTCTCTTGTGCGCCTTCCCGTCCTGCCTTGACATTCGCAACCGCTCTTCCTCCTCCATCGCTACTTCTGCCCTCCTCTTCTCTTCTTCCATATTCTGCCTTGCCAGGTCTTCGTCTCGCTCGCGCTGGATCTGGGCTTCTCTCTCGCCGCTTCGGCTCTGCTCGTCCCAGAGCGCTTGCAGTGTCTGCTGGAACATCTCCCGTCTCTCCTCGTCTAGGACTTCGCTCATGCTTATGAACTCCTTCGCGTAATCCCATTCTCCGTTCCGCGGCAGTACGTGAAGAGTGTAGAGCTCCAGGATCTTGATGCGGGAGTTGAGGTCTCGAGGGGTGTCGGTTCCATTGCCGTTGGTCTTGGACCGGGGCGTAATGGTCTCCAAGCTATCGGAGGAGAGTAGGCGGGATGATATGTCGAGATTGGGTTGGCTGGAAGCCGATAGGTATGACTCGAGGCACTTTTGGTTCAGAGTCTGCGATGTGGACTGGGCAAGTAGAAGAGTTGCTCTGTAAGGTATCAGTACCATAGTGTCGGTTTGGATATGGTCTAGAAAAAGGACTCACAAGTTGATCACAACGTCTGAATCAACATCACCTTCCACACCCCCATAACCATCTCGTACTATATCTCCCCAAACTGTCCCGTCTCGAACGTTTGATGTAATCGATCTCCACTCCTTACTCCCAATTGCATTCTTCCCATCTTCTGGTCCCAATTCGATGATTGCATTGAGGATGGTCAGATACAGATTCCATATCTTGATCCTAGTGCTTTGCGAAGCTGTGGCTACCGGCGCAAGCTCAGCTGACTCGGTGTCGTCGTCGATGGGCTCGGAAGGCGAACGGGCGGTGATTGCGGGTTCTATAGTAGCAAGAGCCTCAGGAAGACGGCGTGTGAGAAAGAGAGTGGAAGCTTGGCGGTAGATCTTGGTGAGTTGAGGAGTTCCATGTCGTGTGGAGGAGAGGGATGATATCGATGATGAAAGCAGGCGGGACGATGGCAATGCTTCTTCCGTCAATGTCGCCGATGGAGTAGTGGTCATAGAGCCATTCATGGTCATTGAGCAGCAATCTGTATAGGATTGGATCGTGCGGAGCACCTCGTAGGAGCTTGTCTGAACACACTTAGACAACGAGATACGCTATCCAGATCGGCGGGTTGGCTTCAACCTCGGTAAAAGCGGGAAGTCTAACCGGATGTGAAAACTACCCGCAAGGTGCATCATCGCGAGGAAAGCGTCCGCGATTGTAATACAACAAAGTGAGGAACGTCAAACTCCAACAATGATGGCGTCGCTTGTATCGAACAAGCCGGCGATGAGTTCTAGACGTACAAGTTATCCTGATACCACATATTCCGTGCTAGCTGTGAAAGGACTAGCTTTCAGCGTGCGCTTGAGTCTCGCTATGCGTGTTTATGTTTGTGTTGCAGGAACCAAACCACATCGCGCTTTTGAGCTCTTCGTTCCTACCTGTTGAACGTTCCTGAGTGCTTTGTTTATCATTTGTCTCACTTCACAAGTTCCTACATTCTCTTACATCTTGGAATCCGCCTCGACCGACAGGCGTCATGGACGTCGACCGGTTCTCGTTCAGCTCACTACTCCCTGCTATGCTGGAAGCGATTGACAAATCGGACTTTATTGCCTTTGATCTCGAGTTATCAGGTATTCAAAGCAGGCAATTCAGCTCAACCAAATCGACAGCCCTTCCACATATGGGCAAGCACACCCTTCAGCAACGCTATGAAGAGCTGAAAGCTGCGGCTGAGAGGTTTCAGGTCTTGCAGGTGGGATTCACGTGTGTTCGAGAAGATAATGAGAGAGGTGCTGTGAAGCGATGTGTACTACTTGATGTTGCTCTACTCACATACCTCAGGCATCTACACTTTACAGCCTTTCAATTTCTTTCTTAATCCTGTCCTAGCGGAGAGATTAGATATTGAACGAATCTTCTCCTATCAGAGCGGAGGTCGGTTGCCCGGGTCATTGAGTATCACGGCAGAAACTAACAAGAAACAGCCATCGAATTCCTCTTGAGTCATCGGTTTAGAATGGAAGCCCCTTATCTCGAAGGAGTCCCGTACTTATCACGAGAAGAAGAAGCATCAGCCAGGCGTATATTGCTCGCGAGACAGGACAAAAACGCTATCGCTGATATTCAAATTAACGCTGATGATCTCGACTCGCTGGAATTCGTACGAAGAGTCCGCCACGACATTGAACTTTGGTGGAATAGGGATGAGGTTAGTATCACAGTCTCAAGCTGCCACTTCTAGCTAGGCTAATGAAGTTGTAGAAAGAACCGAGCTTTCTGAACGTCGCTGCAAATGGCCACGAGATGATGAGTGAAACCAGTCGTGGGCTTAACAACTACCAGAAACGACTGGTTCATCAGCTTGTCCGTGCGGAGTTCCCAAAGCTGGTCACCGTCAGCCGACCGACCTTCATACAAATTGTAGCCTACGATGCAGAGCGAGAGGATGCAATTCGCCAGAGTAAAACCACGAGATTTGAGGAACAGCTGTCTCGGCAGATCGGACTGAGATGGCTTGTGGAAGCTATGGTGGGTGGCGATCTCTCAGGCATCGATGCCAGAAAGCTTGCTAGAACTACCACCGGGGAGCCAAAGTTCGTGGATCTCCGAGCCATAGAAGGTCACCTCGTCGCATTGAAAGAACAGTTAAAGGGCCGCCGAACGGTTCTAGTAGGGCACAATCTCTTTACCGACCTGTTGTATTTTTACCGATGCTTCTTCGGACAGTTGCCGAATAGAGTTGAAGATTTCCAGACGACAATACACAGCCTTTTTCCTCTCATAATAGATACGAAGTACTTGGCGACCCATAAGTGCGGCTCCATCAACCCCAAGTCGTCACTGGAGGAAATCGAGGAGAACCTACGTTCGGTCTCTGTACCCCTTGTCGGTGAGTCATCGAAAGCCCCTCACATATGTACTTCATGTTAACGGTCATGTAGAGACACATCCCGACCACGGGAAGTATAGTACTCTTTTTGCGCCCCACGAGGCAGGATACGATAGCTTCCTTACAGCCAAAGTACTCATTCGGCTCTCGGCCCAACTTGAAGCTGCTGGTACATACTTGGACGATCAAGCACCCCCAGACTCGTCGGACGATGATACCTACGAGACTGCATCGGAAGACACGTGGACCGAGCCGGTAAAAAAGCCAAAGTCTCAAGGGAAAAAACCGAAACGAAAGACAAAGAAGCCTAAGGAGCGGTCGGCATTCTCACATGCCACCAAGTTCGATCTGCTTGGAGACCTGGCATCTGACGAGGAGACGATGATTGAGCCGCCATCCGTAGCACCGAGAGGTGGCTCCGGAAGCGCGAAAGCGGTGGTAGAGAACCCCACTCAGCCGGAACTTGAGTCCAAAAGGGATGACATGATGCCGCCTTTTCACAGCGACTTTTGGAAAGTGTATGGGAACAAGCTCAGAGTGTTCGGGACTGTTGAGGGGTTTTGTGACCTTACCAAGTCTTAAGCGTGCACTCCAGGACGGGTTAGGATTATACGTCCAGCTAGGAATCTCCGGCTGAGCTCATCGGTTTTGGCAGTGATGGGCACATTGAGTAGCAGAGTTCTTCACATCACCATGGCCTGAGATCCGTCTTCATTGGTCGTAATCTAGCATCTGGGCTACAGATCCGTTTGACCTCATCATCCAGAGAGTTATGTAGCTAGTCTGTAACTGATAAACGGTCGATCTCCTTAAGTGACGGCGAGTGAAAAAGTGACATGATGGCTTTCTCTAACTATATTTTCCTATGGGCAGTTCAACGGGAGGTAGTCAACTGAAGAGGTCACGGCATGCTTCACAAAGCAAACCGATATCCAGACTCACAGACCGTCATCGAACTTTCCCAGATAGATGAATGGTCTTGCTAGGATCTCGCTCGGAGATAATGCTGAGGCATAACTTATCACACACAGCAATACCTTAGGGAAACGAATGGAGGAGGTGGAGAAGGGATATCAGCAGTAGCTATCTAACGGAACGCCTTAGAGATGAGGATACCGCTAGCGAAAAAAGACTGCGATGATTTCATCTTGGCACCTCTGAATGATCAATATACTGATGGAATTTAGAGCATTGATGATAAGGATAGGATGCCGTAAAGAGAAAAAAAAATAAGCTCGAGGCGTGAGATACTGGTGAGAATTTTTGCACTAGTACGAGCATGGTTAGCGTACGACGTACCTTGACCTTCAATTTCTGGAGATACCTTTATGATCAACAGCTACCTTATACCAGTTTCGAAAGCACCACGCAGGACATGAATGCTGCCCTGAAGGGGGGAAGGCGGATAGCCTCGCTCTTTCGTTCGTTGCTCGTCTGTCCCAACCATCATCAACTAACCCTCTATCAGGACTAATAACAAACGAGCAAAGCGTCTGCAATCAATGTCGCATTGTCATCAACCAGCGACGACATGCTTCGGCCGCTGCAATGGTAGCGGAAGCCCCCTCACAGGCTACACCAGTGTCACAATCATCCGCTACCACCAAAGCCTACCAAATCAACGCTGGTGTTGTCCTGTCTCGGCCTCCTCAGATCACTCGCGACCTTACTCCCTTCGAGAAAGCCTTCTTCTTATACCAACGGCGTCTTAACGAACGGCTCGCTCTACCATTTACGCGGTACTTTTACTTCAAGAAAGGGACACCTGCAGATCTCGAATGGAAGCAGAAGGCGAAGCAACGGCAGACTGCCGCTAGAGATATAGGGGTATATAACGCATACTCGAAGGAGGGGTGGAACGACGAGGTCCTTGTTGGCGCAAAGGAGAGTGAGCCAGAGGTACAGGTTGAGGCGCTCTTGAACGATGCAGAAACTCATGGGACGGAGACCGATGAGATAAGCGAGGCCAACAAGGAGAGCCTGGAGAGGCCAATGCCTAGGATTACCGAGGCGGATCATACTGGCAATGTAAAAAGCCTGGACAGGTTGCTGCAGAGGACACTTTATCTACTTGTGAGAGGCAAGGATGGGAAATGGGGTTTCCCTACGTCGGGGCTGATGGGAAGGGAGAATCTGCATCAGGTACCGCAGCACCGATCCAGCTTAGTGAAAACCCATTGACGCCCGGTGAATAGGCTGCGGAGCGAATACTGGTTCAGGCTGGAGGAGTTAACATGAACACATGGGTGGTCGGCAATGTACCAATTGGACACCGAAATCATCCTGCGTCGAGAGTAATCGCCGCACCGGAGAACAAACTCGATCAGCCAGTCGAGAAGACGTTCTTCATGAAAGCACGGATAATGGCCGGCCAGGCGAACATCACGGACAATAAGCTTGAGGTGGCGGACTTTCAATGGCTGGCAAAGGAAGAGATAGAAAAGGCCGTCACACCGAACTACTGGAGTGCTGTACGAAATATGTTGGCTGAAAGATGACCACAACTCTTGGTCGCATTCTCTGTCTTATCCAAAGGAATGTATAGTATGGTGAATAGGGTAGCATAGCAGTCAACGGCGTAGAGTAACTAAAGACCACCAAACGCCATCCTATGCATCCATCGCTAAAGCTGATCCATCCTGTACTCCATCGTAAGCCATTGTCACTTCGCAGAGAACTTCTGTCCTTGTATGACGAGCTCAGAAGTCGATGACTTCTCCTTAGTCAAGCTCTTGCCACACATAGCACATGCTGATTATAACTTGTCAGCACTACTCTTTACAGCTCATTGCATAGGTGCATATGCCAGCATACCGTTGGCCTTATAAGCACACCTCTGACAGTATCTCTTCCCCGCCTCCGTCTTCGTCTTGCATGTATCGCAGGAGCTGGAGTACGCTGCATATGGATTTTTCGCGCCTTTGCTCAGCAATTTACTCTACAAACCCGATTTATGTCAGCGCACCATAAGTCAGAAATGGGAGCGTAGAGTACGAACCTTGCCGATGCCATTAGCACCCAGCGTGGCGGAGGGTTTATGTTTGTCACCTGCGCCTGTGGATGATGCGGCAGGAGATCCGTAGTACAGGTCGTTCTTGCGCTTCACGCCGGGTGTTGCAAGCTCGGTCTTCTTTAGGAGCTTTTGGCATTTGGAGCAGACCATCACAAGTTCTCTAGTAGATCAGAAGTTCAAGATGTGGAGGTATTTCTGTGAAGAAGCACGAACCTTTACAGGGTGACGGTTGACAGGCAAGGGTAGCCGAGTGATCGCCCTACCTACCTTAAAGGCCGCGCCATGGGAAGCTAAAGTTACGGAGTACTTTGTACCTTAAGTCAGCTTGCTGGAGGCTATGTTGCAGCTTGAGCGTCCAATCCACGTTGTTTCAATCACCGTTCATTACGAGTCGCATCCGCCTTGTGTTTACTTCGTTTCTTCTGGATATACCCTCCTCTCCTCACATATGACCTGAGAAGCCTTCACCCCATCCATCTGGCAGAAATGGCTGGCATACCTCCTGGAGGTAAAGGCGTCCCTCCAAGCAACGACAACCTGCTCCTCGACCTTGAAGACTCAAATCCAATTTACAACGATGGCAAACCACCGCCTGTCAATGACGACGATCTTCTGCGGCAATACAATATCAGCAATTCCGATGACCCTGAACCGCGTGCATCTACCTCCTACGATGAATTTGTTGGTGGTGGGAGATCAACCGCAGACCTGCCAGGCGGACCTAGTGCTCCGTCGACGAGCAAATCGCATCCTCCTTTTCTCAGCGCAGGCGCAAAACGCTCGTATTCGCAAACATCAGGGCTGAACAATTTTCAGCATTATTCCGACGTTGATGACTTCCCGGACGATGATCGGTCAATGCAAGGATACTATGGTGATGGTGTCGCCGTTGACTCACCCATGGCCTCTGGCGGTCAGACTGGTGGTAGGAGAGGAAGAGATCGGAACAGCATTCTGAGCTTAGGGGGGGGGTTAGTGGGGAGGGCGAAGAATATGCTGGGAATGGCGCCTGAGTACTCGGAGATGGATCTGCCATTGACGGAGGCTGGTGCAAGAGGGTCGAGGGTTGGAAGCGGCTATAGTACGGACCAACCAAAGAAGACGGATCATAAAAGATTCACGCCCGGCAATTTCAAGTTCGGGCTTGGGCGGGGCAAACCGGATCCGTCCACTTTAGGGCCCAGGATAATATACCTGAATAACCCTCCTGCCAACGCAGGCAATCGATACGTCGACAATCACATATCGACGGCGAAATACAATGTCGCGACTTTCCTGCCAAAGTTCCTCTTCGAGCAATTCTCCAAATACGCCAATCTGTTCTTCTTGTTCACAGCAATATTACAGCAAATACCCAATATTTCACCTACGAATCGTTATACCACGATCGGACCCTTGATTGTCGTTTTGTTGGTTTCAGCAGGGAAGGAGCTTGTGGAAGACTTTAAGCGTAAGAATTCGGACAAATCACTCAACTACTCAAGAGCAAGAGTGCTTAGGGGGTCGACGTTCGAGGACACGAAATGGGTCAAAGTGTCCGTTGGTGATATAGTCCGTGTCGAGTCTGAAGAACCATTTCCGGCAGATTTGGTCTTACTTGCTAGTTCAGAGCCAGAAGGACTCTGTTACATTGAAACTGCCAACCTGGATGGAGAGACAAACCTTAAGATCAAACAGGCTATTCCAGAGACAGCGGACCTTGTCAGCCCGGGTGAGCTCAGCAGACTGACTGGAAGGGTGCGATCAGAGCAGCCCAACAGTAGTCTTTACACGTACGAAGCAACACTGACAATGCAGGCTGGCGGTGGAGAAAAGGAGTTGCCTTTGACACCGGACCAGCTGTTACTCCGTGGAGCAACACTGCGCAATACGCCCTGGATTCATGGTGTTGTTGTCTTCACAGGACACGAAACAAAACTCATGAGGAATGCCACGGCAACGCCTATCAAGAGGACGGCCGTGGAGCGTATGGTCAACATCCAGATCTTGATGCTTGTCAGTATTCTGATCGCCTTGAGTCTGATCAGCTCCATTGGAGACCTTGTTGTCAGATCTACAGCAAGCGAGAAACTGTCATATCTGGATTATGGGAGTACCGGTGCGGCTAAGCAGTTTTTCTCAGATATTTTCACTTACTGGGTCCTCTACTCAAACCTTGTCCCGATATCTCTATTTGTCACCATAGAGATCGTCAAGTACTATCACGCCTTCCTCATCAATTCGGATCTCGACATCTACTACGACAAGACAGATACTCCGGCAGTCTGTCGCACTTCGTCTTTGGTAGAAGAACTGGGACAGATTGAGTATATCTTCTCCGATAAAACTGGTACCCTTACGTGTAACATGATGGAATTCAAGCAGTGTTCAATCGGTGGAATCCAGTATGCTGAAGTAGTGCCGGAGGACCGCAAACCGACAGAGCAAGGCGGAGTGGAAGTGGGCGTTCATGACTTCAAGAGGCTCCGGGAAAATCTCAAGACGCACGAGAGCCGGACCGCAATTCACCACTTCCTGGCGCTGTTGGCGACTTGTCATACTGTCATCCCCGAACGAAGAGACGAAAAGCCTGGCGAAATCAAGTATCAAGCCGCATCACCTGATGAAGGGGCGCTTGTCGAGGGAGCGGTCTTGATGGGTTACCAGTTTACGGCACGAAAGCCTAAATCTGTGACAATCACCGTAGAAGGCGAGGACTACGAGTATGAGCTTCTTGCAGTCTGCGAATTTAACTCCACCAGGAAGCGCATGTCGACCATCTTCAGATGTCCGGACGGCAAGGTCAGGTGTTATTGTAAGGGAGCCGACACAGTAATACTTGAGCGCCTGCATAAGGAAAATCCAATAGTCGAAGCTACTCTCCAGCATCTAGAGGAGTACGCTTCAGAGGGTCTACGAACGCTTTGTCTTGCGATGCGGGAGATTCCAGAACAGGAATTTCAATCATGGTGGCAGATTTTCGACAAGGCTTCGACGACCGTCAGCGGGAATCGCGCCGAAGAGCTTGACAAAGCTGCCGAGATAATAGAGCACGATTTCTACCTTTTGGGTGCCACAGCCATCGAGGATCGACTGCAAGATGGAGTGCCGGATACAATTCATACCTTGCAAACGGCAGGCATCAAGATTTGGGTTCTGACGGGTGACCGACAAGAGACTGCCATCAACATAGGCATGAGCTGTAAGCTTATCAGTGAGGACATGACACTTTTGATGGTCAACGAAGACACTTCGCAAGCGACAAGGGATAACATATCGAAGAAACTGACCGCCATCCGGAGCCAGTCAGTAGGCGGGGCAGAACTAGAGACTCTAGCACTGGTCATAGATGGCAAATCTCTCACTTTCGCGTTGGAAAAAGACATGGAAAAGATGTTTTTGGATCTTGCTGTGAGCTGTAAATCGGTGATATGCTGTCGTGTATCACCCTTGCAGAAAGCTTTGGTGGTGAAGCTGGTCAAACGTCATCTGAAGGCTATTCTTCTCGCAGTAGGCGACGGTGCAAACGACGTTTCTATGATTCAGGCAGCACATGTTGGTGTGGGTATCAGTGGAGTCGAAGGCCTTCAGGCTGCCAGGAGTGCCGATGTCGCTATAGGCCAATTTCGATATCTACGGAAACTACTCTTGGTACATGGCGCGTGGAGTTATCAACGGGTCAGCAAGGTCATCTTATATTCTTTTTACAAAAACATTGCTCTGTACATGACTCAGTTTTGGGTAAGTGCATCGAACCCCACCTCTTTTACTGCTGTCTGACCAGATTCAGTACTCTTTCCAAAACAGCTTCTCCGGACAAGTTATTTACGAATCCTGGACGCTCTCCTTTTACAATGTCTTCTTCACCGTCCTTCCACCTCTCGTCATGGGAATCTTCGATCAATTCATCTCCGCCCGCCTTCTTGACCGCTATCCCCAACTCTATCAACTTGGCCAAAAGGGCGTCTTCTTCAAGATGCATTCATTCTTCTCCTGGATTCTCAATGGGTTTTATCACTCACTGGTGGCGTACTTTGTATCGACGCTCATCTGGTACTGGGACGAGCCTCAAAGTGATGGCAAGATAGCTGGCCACTGGGTTTGGGGCACAGCACTGTACACCGCCGTATTGGCAACCGTGCTAGGGAAAGCGGCGTTAGTCACGAATATCTGGACCAAATACACAGTCCTCGCCATTCCAGGCTCCATGGTCATATGGATGGCGTTCATCCCGGTCTATGGCACCGTAGCGCCCAAGCTCGGCTTCTCAACAGAATATCATGGAGTCATCCCGCGCCTCTTCACCTCTCCTGTTTTCTGGATCATGGGCGTCGTTCTTCCCGTACTGTGCCTGCTGCGGGACTTTGCGTGGAAGTAGTAAGTTCAGACCCCTTTGCGTCTTGACTTACCTCCGGAAGTATAGTGCTCCGTCCAGAAAGGCTGACTCCAGTGTGTGATACAGTGCCAAACGAATGTACTACCCCCAAACTTACCATCACATCCAGGAAATCCAGAAATACAACATCCAAGACTACCGGCCTCGCATGGAACAGTTCCAGAAGGCGATCCGAAAGGTCCGGCAGGTGCAGAGGATGCGCAAACAAAGGGGCTATGCCTTCAGTCAGGCGGACGAGAGTCAGACCAGGGTGTTGCAAGCTTACGATACGACGAGAGAACGGGGCCGGTATGGAGAAATGGCGAGCTCGCGGGCAGGCGAGGCAGGTGGTGGAGGCGGTCGACGTGGAGGGTTGGGGCGGCGATGATTTTGTGTTATGAGTCTTTTCCATGAGCGTTATGTATTAGGTTGCTACACTAGGGTTATGAGCGGGTTGGGACTGGCGTCGGGACTATCCTCTGGTGCAGATTTCTTCGGACTTTCGCTGTTACCAGACCGCAAGGGCCGAAGCGGAGTTTCTATCACTCGGTCTTGTTGTATCATGAGAAATTCCTCCAGGCAATTGATAATTTAGCACGCTTTTACACCAGGACCACTGTGTCGTACAGAAGAGCGGGGCACGGACATACATAAATCCGAGGTGTCGGCCATTTCCCATCTCAGATCCAGGGGTACATACAACCCCGCATACCTTAAGGCCCCCATATCGCCGACCCCACGATTCGCATCAACCTACAGATTCAGCCCAAACTCAGTCAAAAACCAACCCCTGTTTTCTCACACGACCTCAGGTCAGAACATCAGCAATGGCGCGAAGACGTCTAAGTATCCCACCACATCTCCCGTCACTACAACTCTCATACTAACCAACCCCCCCAGCAAACCCAGCGCTCTTGTACGTCCTTACCACTCCCTCACCCGCACCCTTTCCTACCATCGAACAAGACCAGCGGACCAAACGATGACGAATGGTGCAGTATATGCGACCTCCAAGAGAAATTCCGACCGGCGATTTGGGAGTACCCGAAAGTGTAAGTCCTCCGCGTACCCTACCAACCCCCACCGAAGCGAGTTTTTCTTTCGAGAAAATAAAACTTACGCGGGGTCGAGTGGCACGTGAAGGATCGCAACGACGCAGAAGATGCTCAAGGCCTGTCCGTCACCCTCCCCTTCCGAACCCCAGTGAAAACCCGCGCTGCCTGCCTCTCTTTCCTCTCCTCCGTCCCCGCTTCTAAACGCCAACAACAACGACAGGCCAAATCCTCTCCATCCCCATCTACGCCACGACGCAAAACCGCTCCCGCCTGGGCGCCACCTGCACCGAGCTGGGCCTCGACAGCACGCACCCGACGGCCGAACACGTCGACAAGACGGCCTTCTCGATGTGGATTCCGCAGATCGCGCGACACTTTTCCGCGCCGTCTGCATCGGACACGCCGTCGTCGGGGACGATGCCGTCGGGCGCGCCGTCGGGCCTCGGCTCCGTGGCCGGAACGGCGCTTTCCTCCGCGCCGCCGCACAGCGGAGCGCAGCGGGAGATCGTGGTGGTGGGCATCGAGGCGCACATCTGCGTGACGCAGACGACGCTGGATCTGCTGGCGCAGGGGCACAAGGTGTATGTGCTGGCGGACGGGGTGAGCAGCTGTAATGCGGAGGAGGTGCCGGTTGCGTTGCGGCGGCTGGCAAGGGAGGGGGCGGTGGTGACGACGAGTGAGAGTTGGTTGTATGAGTGTATGGGGGATGCGGGCATTGCTGAGTGGGTGTTGCGTTCTTTCCGGCTTGTTTGCAGTTGGGGGAGGGGAGAGGTTCGGAGTGAGGGATTTGCTAATGGGTGTGCTTGGTCTAGGTTCAAGGCCATCGCTGGCTTGGTCAAGGAGTACAAGGAGAGCACGAAGGCGAGTTTGGAGACGCTGTGCAAGATATAGATGCGAATCATATCAGAGAGTGTTGGTGGGATCACTCGTTATTATCAAGCGTTGGTTGTACATAGCACATTATGCGACTCGCAATATGTTAATGTGACTAGTTGTACATCAATGTATGACTACAGACGTTGCGTCGCCCTCATGCCACGTCTCCTGTCATATCTTTGAAACCCAGATCTGACGGACCTAGACCGGATGCCTTGGCCCACTCGCAGACCTCACTCCCCTGCCGCCGCAGCCCGCTTCTGCTGGCTAGGATTGAGCCATCCGAAGGCGGAAGCACCACCGATCGGGTTCGCCGATCTTGACCTGCTAGCCACGACATGCGGTTCTTTGGAGCCAGGCGGCGGATTTTTCGCTTCGCTGGAGACAGATCTCCTGGACTCGCTTGACTGGTCGTCTTTTTCGTCCGATCTAGCCGTTTGGCTGCTCTGCCGACCGGAATCGTTGAAGCGAGGGGGCGCGGCATCGAAGCCGGTTAACGTCGGTGTAGTGGCTGAAAACGAACGCGAGGAAGCGGTAGTGCCCAACTTGGTGGGTTTGAGGACTTTCATGCCACGGCTACCGCGACCAGCACGCTGGTAGCCTGAACCGGTGGTACTGTTCGATGAGTGAACTGTTTCTACCCTCGCGTGAGGCATCGAGTCGCGCCTCCAGGAACCCCAGATACTGCCTGATTCGGGCCGCGTCGGTGTGCCGTTGACGGAGACGTTCTCGAGCCCGTTCGGAGGTGAAGGCTTGTCATCTTTGCCCATGGCCATGGAATCTTGCTCGGGGTCTTGTGATATAGCAGGCTTTGAATAGTCGCCACTGGCCGCTGCGTTATTTCCGGGATTGCCGTTGTTTGAGTGATCAAGAACAGAAGCGTTACTCGATGCGCCGTTGGCCTCGACGGATTTGTTGGACGTCGACTTCACGGCAGCATCTACCTCCACCCGCGGTTGCTGCTCTGTTGTCCCTTTCCTGAGAAGTCTGCTAGTATCGGGAGCCTGTGCAAATGTGACGAGATCTTTGTAAACCGAAACATCCTCGGGACGAACCAAAGGGATGGACAGCTTGTTACGAGCGTCATCATAGAGCGTCAATCTGTCCTGTGAGAGAAGAATATCGGCATTATGAGCGCGTAGAACATCGCTGCCAAGAAAGATCTGGATGGCTCTGCCTTCGGATTCGCAGTCTTGCACAGTGAAATTGATCGTAAGGACTGGAAGCTGTGGTGCAGGACTGGAAGGCATCGACGATGTCGCCTGCTGTATGGTAGCTTCTGGTAAATAAACGGGTATCCTGACATGATGTGCACCGTTCTCATCTTTTGTAAGCTGATGTTCTAGACCCAGACGAGACACCGAATTTTGACTCAAGAGTGACTTGTAAGAGCCTGTGCACACTGCAGCGTAGAGAAGAGTTTCGTTCGAGAAGTTCGTGTCCAGCCAGCAGCGAATAATGGAAGGCACAGGCCCCAAGATGAAGAGCCCTGGCGCGGGGCCTAAAGGCATGTCCGTAGTATTTCCCACTCGGCCCAAAAATTTACTCGATTCAAGACCAAGACTGTTCGTGCGAGCAGAGTGGTTCGATAGACCAGCAGAACTCTGCCGCCCGTCCGACTTGTGTGACGATGAGCGCTCGACCATTGGATGACTGCCCAAACCACTGCCAGTTCTCAAAGGGAAGAAATCACTCGACGACCTAGACACTTGAGCGAAATGACCATGCAGGGCACTCTCATCAAAGCGAACACTGTTCGCCCGAGAAGCTCCACGCCTTGGTTCGTCATCGTTGTCTAGGTGGAGGCTTCCAAGCAGGCCGTTTTGTTGATCCTGATCGAAGTTCTTGAAGGCTTCTGCAGCAGGATTGTAACCCGGATCTAATAGTTGGGAGACCATCAGAACGCTGCAGCATTGCAAATAGCCAGTGTGTAAACTCACCTTGCTGCGGAGTGCCACTCAATATACTGGGGAAAGGAGACGATTGTCCCCACACCGACTTCATTCGAGCGTCGTCATCCTGACGTCTTTCCAGCCTCAACAAGCGGTCCGCATGGTCTGATTGCGTGGCATTAATAGCCTTCATGTCTCCCTGCAAGCGCCAGATGTCATCTCTCGAAGCAAAAGCAAACTGTGGATCCATTACCTCCCCTCCGAAGTCGTGGCGTGTTGATGGCCCTGAGAGGATAGAGCGGCAAGTTTGCGACCATTTGTCTTAGACAGAAGTGAAGATATCTTCAACTGATCCTGAGCGTACGTTTATTTGAAGTGAGCCAATGGAAAACACTCGTAGTGCTCGTAGTGCTCGTAGTCGTGGACCAAACCTCCTCCACCAGCTCCACGCAGACGGCAGAAGCCGTCTACGACCGTCCTGTAACAAGAGTCACAAGCGTTTCCTTCTTCTCTGGATTGATTTATTTTCACGAGAAAGCCTTGTCGCTTGTATGGGATCGTGGGTACAGCAGAGACAAGTTGGTTGTGGTGCTTCCGCTTGGGTTGTCTCGGAGTTAGTCGAGTTATGCGTTTGCTTTGAAGGGGATAGACGGGTAAGCAGTGCGTTGCAGGCGATCCGAAGCCGAGTTCTTAGAGATTTGAGAGACGTTGATTTATCACGAAGGCTCAATCCGGAGCGGAATGTTCGAAGAGCTTTATGTGGTGAGCTTCAGCGAGCGGTGAGTGCAATTCTCGACTCGCGAAAGAGATGGAAGCGGAAGGGCCGCGCAAGACAGCTTGGGACGTCCAATTGACCTTTTCTTGTAGAGAACTTGCCACACAGGCAAGTAGTCACTCTCTATGATAAACAGCGCTCTTGCACTCACACAGGAGACGATGTGCATCCAAACGACAAGGGTATCGTATTCATGGATGTGTGTTAGGCATCTGCACAGATGTGTATCTAACGGTTGGAGCTCGCTAAGGTGTTGATAGGATGATCTTCTTAGAGCCTCAAACAGCTTGGATGCATGTCATATCATAACATCATGAGGGTCATTAATACTATACTTCAAAGTATTGACACATACTACCTAGTGCTCTTATCGACAGAGCGACAGAGCGTGAAAACCCAACATGCCGCGCCTCACGCGTGTCTTCACCTAATTCGGAACGTAGGGTAGGCTGAATGGCTCAATATCACGCCAGTGTAGATACATACTGTCCATTTCTGTTCCTAGGGGTCAAGAAAAAGTTCATTGCCTAGAATTCAACAAGATAACATAGCAAGATTTCCACCGAGGTAGAAGTATTGATCAGAGCCATCAGGTAACACCGTTATGACACAAGACTAAGGCCAAAAATTCTCATACCGGGGCGATTTCCCAAGGGGGTGAAACAAAGGGCAATGTCTCCGGGGTTTGATCTGGCCAATGTTTTGCCATCAGATTGATCATCCCATCTGACAGGATCCTATAAGCTAAGGGATTGAAATGTAAGCCTACACAGAACGTGTCAGATGTGGAAGAGCCAATATTATACGCTACCGTCACAACATACCGTCATGTAGGAATTCCCCGAGGACCCTACTTCGCTCAACCTTCTTCGAGCCCGGCAGGTACATCCCTTCCTTCCATCCTGCTTTGCGCATAAAGATTGACCATAGGTCTAGTACCACGATAGCGTGCTCCTGTCCCACCTCTCGGCAGGTGTCGGCATAGAGCTTAGTGTGCGCTGCCGTCCGTCTGATCTCATGAACTCCTTTCTCTCTGTCACATTCTTCTAGTCGATACTCGTCCACTGGTGGTGGAGTGATCAAAATGATTCTGGGTCTTTGAGCTTTCACCATTGAATGTTCGAGAATTGAAAACAGATTCTGACGGTACTGCGACAACGGGACATGCTGGCCTGTTTGAGTGCCAGGCAAACAAGCATCATTGGCGCCGAAGAATAGGGTCTAGCACGGTCGAGTAAGCCATCTTCTGCTTTTGGGTAAGCAATACTGACCATGAAGCGCACAGTGGCTTGCTGTGGGGTGGGCATGAATTCTGCCAGGACCTTGAGTGCTTGCGAAGTGTTGTATCCGCTACTCCAAATGAGCAAAGGGGATTATATCCCCAGAGTAGGAGATTTCACCTAAAGCCCCTGTTGATGACATCGACACGCCGAATATATGCTATTGTCACCGAGGGTATTAGAGCCAACAGAAACTCACATGACAGAAGGCGAAATCATTGTCTTTTAGAGCCAGTACCATGGTGTAAGATGAAGGAAATGGATGAAGGCGCCATATTTGTTCTGTCAGTGCAGTTTTCGGGTTCTCACCATCTTGCAACGCAGGTTGAAACGCAAAACCTCTTTCTTGACTGGAAGCTTGCTGTGTGATGGAGTCCCCGAATAAAAGAATCTGATCGTATGGCGCCTATAATTTACTAGTAAGCAGGGGAAGGGAATATTCAGAGTGGAAGGAGGTTGGCATGACTGCTTTTTTTGCTTGCTATACCATGTCAAAGAGTTGCCCCAATAAGAAAGCGCAACATCAGCCGCTCCGTTCCATGAATTGACCTGCGTACGAAGTACTGTAAGAGTGCCGTTCTCAACCTTATCTGCCTTACAGTACATGTAGAGATGCAACCTTGGTGGTGAGGTTAGTGGTTAGTGGTTGGTGCGAGGAAAGAGAGAAAGGAAGCTACAGTAGCCGCAGTAGCCGCAGTCACCTTAGCAGCAGGGCCCAATCACATCACATGCTGTCCGCTTCCTCCATGTCCATGTCCATGTCCATGTCCATGTCCATGTCCGTGTCCATGTCAGATGCTCCTCTACGGAATAACGTGAGTTCCTATACTAAAGTGATGACACTTCCTTGCGACAGTTCTTGGTCATCTTGAAGAGATGACCTGGTCAAGATGGTGCCTCTCGCATTGTCGGAGGAGGAATCTCCGACATTGTTGCCCATGCTTTCATGTGAGACATTTGCGCCGCGTGCGCTTACCTTTCGATGATGCCTGCTGCTGCAAAACACCAACGTCTATTTCGCGGCACTGAGGAACACTCTCACTCCTTTCTTATCATACGCTGATCCAACATATGGATTTGACGCAAAAGCGGGATTCTCAAGTTGCCCCATGCCTCGTTCCACGTCATCATACCACCCCTCGTTACAGGAGGAAGACGAAGATACCATAGAATCCACAAATGCAAGCGTGACGCCCATCTCTCCGACAAACACTCGACGGCTCCGATCTGCGAGAACGTCCGACTTGGATCTTCATAGCCGTCTCCCAAGTCGCATCCTCACCGAAGAACATTCTAGCCTCCTGGCCAATGCTGATGGCGCTCAGAGTTACAGCAGCGGACAAGCGACCCCCCGGCAGAGGTTCTCGAGACACCAGAGCATCGCTGGCAGCTTTCGTTTGCCAAAGAACCACAGCCGTGCGGGCTCTTGGGGCGTCAGGCTTGCATCAGCCCTTGGCTCGGAAAGAAGAAGGACGCTGAATGAGGAAAGCCTGGAAACCTCGAAGGGGTCTATTTTTGTGGACGAAAGAGTGTGGTATGATCAGTTCACATCCACAGACTGGGTTCATGACAGTATTGCCGATGCGTTCCGTGTCAGAGATCTCAGGAAGCGGAAAGACTTTCGCGGCCGGTTGTACGCCTGGTTCGACGGCGGTCAAGGATGGATTCTGGTGGCTGTCATAGGCTGCATCACAGCCTTCCTTGCGTACTTTGTCGACGTCACGGAGACATCCATTTTCGACATCAAGCAAGGTTACTGCACGACTGGATGGTACTTCAGCAAAAGGAAATGCTGTTTTGGGGATCACAGCTGTACGAAGTGGAGATCTTGGGCGAAGGTTATGAACATAACTGGTAAAGCAGGGGAATGGACAGATTTCACTGCATACGTGTTGTGCGTCGTCGTCCTAGCCACCGCATCCTGTGCCTTGACCTTGGCTACCAAGACTGTGGTGCCTTCTAGTATCTCGCTCTCGACACTGGATGAGAACCTTGGTGCCGAAAACCGGAACCGGCATGAGGATATAGATGGACACAAGCAGAGTCTAAGCCCCATGCAGGCAAAAGCGGAGCCGGAATACTCCCCAACCACGACCTACTATTCCGCAGCTGGTAGCGGAGTCGCTGAGGTGAAGGTCATTCTCAGTGGGTTTGTGTTACACGGCTACCTCGGACTCAAGACGCTGATCGTAAAGACCTTGGCTCTTGTCTTGAGCGTTGCATCTGGCTTGAGTATTGGAAAGGAAGGCCCTTATGTCCATATCGCGACGTGCGTCGGCAACATTGCCTGTCGTATGTTTCACAAGTACAGTCACAATGACGGAAAAAGACGTGAAGTGCTCAGTGCCAGTGCCGCCAGCGGTGTTGCTGTGGCTTTCGGAGCTCCTCTGGGCGGCGTACTCTTCAGTCTGGAAGAAGTCAGGTATGTTGGGCACTCTTGAATCGTTGAGCAGGGCCAATCTTTTTACTCAGCTACTACTTCCCTCCGAAAACCCTGTTTCGGACGTTTTTCTGCTGCATTGTAAGGAGCAGCTTAACCCAGTTCTATCATTCAGGTATCGACTAATCTACCACAGGTAGCAGCTCTTTCACTCAAGTTTCTCAACCCTTATGGTACTGGCAAGATCGTTATGTTCGAAGTCCGTTATATTAGCGATTGGAGATTCTTTGAGATGATTGCATTTGTTCTTCTGGGTGTGCTGGGAGGTGCAGCTGGCGCCTTCTTCATCAAAGCCTCCCGTTTCTGGGCTCGTACCTTCCGTCGAATTCCCGTCATCAAGAAATGGCCTCTGCTGGAGGTTATGCTTGTGGCACTGATTACAGGACTTGTCAGCTTCTGGAATAGATACACGAGGCTAGCTGTCACGGAGCTGTTGTTCGAACTGGCCAGCCCCTGCTCCCAGAACGACAATACTGGGACGGGTCTTTGCCCTCGTGTTGACCAAATACCAGAGGTCATCCGGTATTTGCTCGCCGCTTTCGTTATCAAAAGCTTCTTGACTACCATCACTTTCGGTATCAAAGTCCCCGCAGGCATCTACGTCCCGTCCATGGTCGTTGGTGGTCTACTTGGCCGCGCTGTCGGCCATACCATGCAGTATCTAGTTTTAAAGTATCCAGAAGCAGCACTCTTTCGCAACTGTCCCAACGACGGACAACTCGAGTCTTGCGTCACACCCGGTGTCTATGCTCTGGTTGCTGCGGGTGCAACGATGTGCGGAGTCACCCGGTTGTCGGTCACACTTGCCGTCATCTTATTTGAACTTACCGGTAGCTTGGATCATGTCCTCCCCTTCTCCCTCTCTGTCCTAGTCTCGAAGTGGACTGCCGATGCCCTCGAACCGCTCAGTATTTACGTAAGTCGACCTGCCCTCGCTACAATGGCAAACTACTAAACCCATCAGGATCTTCTCACGGACATGAACTCCTACCCCTTTCTAGACAACAAGATGAAGCCCGTCTTCACGACAGAGCTCGGTGACATCACGGCCCGTCTCCGAAAGGAGCGACTCATCGACATCTCCAACTCACCCCTCGTGCCAGCAAGGGATCTACGACGCAAGCTAGAGTATCTGCACATGGCCGGCGAGCTCGACGGCGGACTCCCCGTCGTACGGCACGGCGTCCTGGTCGGCTTGATTCCAGCGCCCGACCTCGAATTCGCCCTCGACAAACTCGAGGACGAGGAGAGCTGCCAATGTCTCATGGCCACCCACATCCCGTGGCATGGGCTCGACGATGACGAAGACGAGGCAGACATCGATCGGACTGACTTCACGCCGTATATTGATCCGGTAAGTCACCCTTTTCTGAAAATTACGGTTACACCATTTGCTTGACGAAACTATCTGCAGGCTCCTGTTTCGTTAGACATCCACTCGCCCATGGACCTTGTGTATCAGTGCTTCGTCAAGCTCGGGTTGCGATACATTTGTGTTTTGAGAGACGGGCATTATGCCGGGCTGGTGCATAAGAAGGCGTTCGTTAAATACATCAAGGAATTGGAGGAAAAGGGGAACACCTCCGCACCAGTTTAGTCTCATCGAACATCGTCGCTGTGTTTTTTGCCTCGGAGTCTTTGGGTCACGGCGGTTGTTTGCGTCCTGCTGTAGAATTTTCTCTTTTGCATCGCATATAGCAGCGTGGTGGAGGCGCAAGAATGTAATTCTGCTTGGGCAGCATTGATATGTCCTGTTCCCTCCAATTCGAGGTTGAGCATGTTGTGGCACAAGAGTCTCCTGTTCTTTGTCCCTTCCGACGAAGTAGTCGAACAATATCGGGTTTCAACACCAAATCCACACGTCGTAGTCCTGCCGGCGGATATGGTGTGCTCCGGTGACTTCATAAGCCAAGTACCTCTTTTGTCGTAGTATTCGCCGAGAGGAACCAGTAGCTTCCCCGAGGGAGAGGCGTGTAGCTTCACGGTCCGTATTTCCGAGCCAGCGCAGGCCTTTCCTCACGAGGCAGAGTTCTCTCTTGACCCCTCAGCTTGCCCAGAGTGAACTCGACGCAGCATGCAACGAACCCGCGACTCCTGCCGCACGTCTCGTCGCGTTTCAAACGCAGTTTAGCCAAGCCGAGAACGAACGAGCATCCCTCGATCATCTGTCATTCTCCGCACTCAGCTCCGCCAGCAGCCCGCCCACATCCCTCGCCTTCTCCTCCTCCTCCAACCTCCTCGTAATAAACTTCGTAACCTCCTGCACCTTCACCAGCGCCACCCTCGTACACCCCAACAACGTCAATGCATCCACCGCCCCAGGCCCCATCTTCGCCATCTGACACACCTCCCCATGCCGATTCAGCGTAAGCGCCAACTCGCCCACACTCACCGCCGCCTCCCGCGCCGTCGCATCCACCAGCACCACCTCCCCGTCCCCGCCCCCGCTCCCACTCACACCGGTCCGGAAGAACGAAAAGGTCACGCACAGCGGATAGTGCAGCATGCTCAGGGGCACGCGCACGCGCTCGCGCACGCCGTAGACGCGCACCTCGCGGCCCTCGAGCACGGCGACGTCCGGGCGGCGGAAGTGGCGCAGGGCGGCGACGACGGCGACGCACGCGGCGTCGAGCAGGCCGCCGTCGTGCGCCAGGACGTGCACGTCGGCGCGCACGGCCCAGCATTTGGCGCCGGCGATGATGCAGAGCGATTCCGTGTCGAGGGCGGAGGAGCGTCGGATGGCTTTTTCGAGGAGGCGCGAGAGGAGCGTTTCGGTGGGGGTTGGGCTGGCGAGGCGCGGAGGGGGGGGTTAGTTTTGGTTGGTGGTTGTAAAGGGTGTTGGGGTTTGGGTTGTTCTAGGGAGGTGGGAAGGGAAGGAGAAGGGGGGTTTTACCGGCCGACTTCGAAGGCTGGAGAGGCCATGGGGGAGAGCTCGGTGGTGACGGTGAAGATGCCGTCGAATTTGCGGTCGGGGAATGGCTGCGTTATGGTTGCTGAGATACGGGCTATGACTCTGCGGGTTTGAAGCTTTAGTATATATGTTTGTACTTTTTGTGGTTCAGAGATTGGGAAAGAAGGTGGTACCTCGTCTTGCCCAATCGCACGTCTGCGACTCCGTACTGGTCGCCGAAGGAAAGTTCCATGTCCCGGAAGGCATCGAAGGCGCGGCCATCGAGTCGGATGTTCTCTCGCAGTGCTTGGAGGACGAACGAGCGCTCGTTGAGACTGGGTTCTGTTTCTCGAGGCATGTTGAGGGTGGTGTTGTGGACGCTTTCCGTATTTCTTGAGATCTTTAGGGTTAATGTTGCTGGTTTGTGATTGGTGGTTGACGCCTGGTCCTAGCGTTATGAGGCTCAATCCTGCCGTCGCACGATGTCGTAAACGGCTTAGCCGATAGCTGCTCCTTAGTCAGCGGGCCTCTCACTCGGAAGATTTACTTGGGGACCACTTTGAAGATAGAAATCAACTACCAGGTAGCCTTTGTACGACGTCGATCTCACAGCAATGACTACAGGTGAGCACCGAATAGTCGCTGTCAGATGGGCTTTTCTGACAGCAAGCAGCTCACAGGCCAACGTTTGATCCGGCAAAGGGAAAAGAAGCTCAACGAGGTGTAGCCTATCATCAACGACTCCTGCCGGCATATACTCAGCTCAAAGTTCGGTACTTCACAGACGTCAGCATTTCGAAATGGGGGTCTATCTAACATCCGCGCAGGCAACCCGGTCAAGGAGGAGATGCAGATCACGAAGTTCGAGATCTCCGAGCGGAGCTACTCAAGGCCGAGGCTGCGCACTATGCCAAGACTCAAGGCATCTCCGCAAGTACCGACACGCCGTCAGAGAGCTTAATCCCCTCCAAGAGACAGCTTCAGGTTGGTGACGTGGAGGACGGCCAAGAAAGCGAGGAAACCCCCGAGGTCAAGAGGCGGCGGATACTGGAAGAGACTAGGGAGATCGACGCGGACTCGGATGGTGCTGCAAGTGATAGCAGCGATGATGATAGGTATGGCAGATCAGATGGGCTAGGGTGGTTGTCTGATACTGATCCGGGCTAGTGACGACGAGGAAGATGAGACTGCCGAGCTGATGCGGGAACTCGAGAAGATTAAGAAGGAGAGAGCAGAGCAAAGGGAGCGCGAAGTAGGTCTTCGTTTGTGGTCTAAAGGTTCGAAGCAGGCAGCTGATGCGGTTGGCCACAGGAGCGCGACAAAGCCGCCCGGGAGGCAGAGGAACGAGAGCACGACATAGCATCAAGCAACCCTTTATTGAATACTACGAAGGACTTCAGCGTCAGACGAAGGTATGTCTGCGGCAACGAACAGTCGTCTTCTCAGCTAAAGGACATGGTCTAGATGGGACGACGACGTGGTGTTCAAGAATCAAGCTCGCGGTACGGAAGACAAGAGAAAGAAGGAATTTGTCAATGTACGCAGCACAGTGTTCCCGGCTTGTGAGCAAGCTGCTGACATGTTCGATAACAGGATCTCCTACGTTCAGACTTCCACAAACGGTTCATGGTTAGTGTCTCTTGTGCTACAAGTCTGATAACCCTGACACATCTCGGCTAATGTATGGGCACAGAACAAGTATGTCCGGTAGACTGGGCAATGGCCCGTTGAGATCCTTGGGACAGCCACATATCACCATAACCCCTCTGTGCGAGATCATTGAGATGGACCGCCGCCGCCGTTACTGGCCGGTATATACCGAGACTTGCAGCTCTCCTCCTCTTCCATGGGAGGGCTCATACACGCCATGACGGCATGCGTCACCCGAAAAGCTTGATTCTCGTCCCGCGTTGCAGTTTAGGATTGAGTGAGTGGGTTACGATCAAGGGATCCTGGAGTGGTCAGGGTTGGATTGGCGTACGGATCAGCATACGGATCAGCATTTGACGTCTTAGTGGCGTGTTTTCAGCTTCAGCTTCAGCTCCAGCTTCATGGAATCATGGCATGGTTTTGGAAGCTGCAAGGACCGCCTCGGACCCTGAAATCGGCTTTGCCTGTACCATCATGAGGGGTAGGTAAGTATTTGGTACCTTACCTCACAGTATTATTGGAGGGGTATTATTGGAGGGGTCAAAGCCTGGACAAAATTGGCTCGGCATGGCGGCATCGTCCAACACGGAAACCTGCAATAAGCCGTTGCATGTTTACCTTCCAAGTTACATGGTCAGGATCCAAGCACAACCAATTAACAAGCAACGATCCTACCTTATGTTCTTCTATTTCACATGGCCTAATTCAAACTACAGTGCCGGTGAAAAGTCTGGGCCATCCACACCATAAGTGAAAAACACACCTGTTTTTCTAGTAAAACCTGTCACCCCTGTATTCACCCACAAATTCTAGGCTGGGTGTAGGGTCGGGTCGGGTTCAAAAAGGCCACCTATAACCCTGTAAAAACCCGACCCGACCCGCGGGTCGGGTTATTACTAACTCTATGTGCACTAGGCCAAATTGGGACATTAGGGCATCATTTTTTAGGGCTAAGTCATGTGATTATAAATTACAAAAAATCATAATATTAGCCCTAACCCTTACAAATAATACATCGCAAAACTGAACTTTGTAATCTATTTTTCGCGTTCCTTTCGCAGGCACTAATGTCATATATGAAATCTAAAACCCGCGCACCCAGCCTAACAAATTCACATCAAAAATAAGATCAATTGACATTCTCAGGCTCTATAACAACAGTCTTAATGTCAAAGAGTAAAAGAAAAATTAATAAGATAAAATCTTCATTAAAATTGTCTTTAAAAGATTTCTCACTGCATTCTTCATTGTTTTTATTATCTTAAAATGTCAAAAACATCAAGGTTGCTGAATTTAAAGTTATCAACACTGTCAATATAACTGAAAAAATATCAATAAAGAATCTGTTTAAGTTTTTAATTCATTAAATTATTGTATTTAATAAGCTCAATTAATATTTTAAAATTAAAATAATAAATTTTATTTCTTTTAACTATTCAACATTTCTGACAAATGAGCAGATCAAATTAAAGAAAAGAACTTAATTAAAAAATTATTAAATGCAATGACAGCAAGTTAAAATAAAGTTATTAATTAATGAAGTTAAAAAACAGAACATTCTGATCTTGAATTTAAATGATGTTAAAAAATAAATTAATTTAAAAATTATTTTTCTGACTTAATATGAAAGCAAGAAGAAATATATTTAAATAATTATTAACATTATATTTATATAGATGACTGCTTAAGAATTTGTTTAAAATAACTTTACAGAAAATAATAAGTTAAAGTTCTTAAAAGAAGAGATAGTTATCTTTTAAAAGAAAAAGATAAGTCAATAATTTTTTATAGAATTTTCATATTAATTTTGTACAGTAAATGATTATAGATAAGCATTGAACAGTCATGAAGAAGTAAGAAAAGATAAAATTAAAAATTAATAATTATGTAAAATATTTAATTTGCTGATGACATTGTGACAATATGAAGTATAGAAATAAAAAAAAATACTTAATGTTAAAAGAAAAACATTATATTCTTAATTTTAATTACTTTACTGTCTAAAGTAAAGTCATTAACAAAGAAAACATCATTATTGAAAATTCTTCTTTTTAAATACTTTACATATTTAATCAATTTTCTTTATCTTCTTTAAAATCTATTTTACAATTATCTTCATAATTTTTTTTACAGTCTACTTTACAATTCACATTATTCTTGTTCTCTGTATTCATTCATATTCATATAAAGCAGACTTCATTAATGTTTTTAATGTTATTAATGTCATTAATATTTATGCAGAATCTGTGATAATACTTATTATTGTATATGTTTTTTTTATTTTATCTATTTTTATCATTATATTTATGTCATGATATCACTATGCACTCATACTAAATCATAGCTGAACTTCTTACACAATGATTAATAAGCAAAATACTATATAGACAGTCTTTGCATATAAATCTTTTAAGTTTCTTAGTTGTTAGTCTTTATCAATACAAGACTTTAACATTAAAACTTTGTCAAATAGCTGTCATAACATAGTGTCTCACATTGTTACATATCTTACTCATCAATCTCTTATAGATAAGAGACTCATGAGTTCACAAAAAGCTACATATTATAAGTTAAGTAAACACTTCTGTGTTCTTGTAAATTGATAAAATCAACATTTTACAGATTAATTAACTGTCAATGAGATTCTTAATGTATTTAGACAATGAGTAAGACATTGTTAAAGTTTAAAAAGCAGTTATAATGATTATGAGACTGTTTTTAATGTTAATTTATGAATAAATACAGAAGTGACAGGTTTTACTAGAAAAACAGATGTGTTTTTTGCTTATAGTGTAAATGATCTAGACTGAGTGCATAGATTGCCTATAGGTCATGTAGATTCAAGTTGAGTTCAGATGTCAGATCAAGTAGAGTAAACTTTTTTTAACTTAAGTTAAGTATAGATTAATCTGACTTAACTTTATGTGAATTACAGATTATTTATAAGTTAAATAAGTAAGAATTAGTCTGACTAAGTAAGTATAACTTAATATAAATATGTGAAAGTTTTTGTTAGTTAATTTAATAGTGTGCATGTTAGAATTATGCATTAAAAATAAAGATTTTATCTTCAATTATAGCATATACTATTCTTTAAAAAATGTTAAAAGTAAACATCACTTTAATAGCACAGCTATTATAAGTTATATATTTAACACTTCTTTTAACTTACAATTGACTCATGATTGATTCATAGATGTAAAGAGTGTGCATAGACAGCAATTTAAACTTATAATCTTTAAGCTTACTTTCTTGTTATAAACTTAAATCATCAGCTAAGATAATCTAAACACATATCTCTCTGAGGTTTTAGACAAGTCATAATTACTGTATTAACTTGAGCTCATAATTTGTTAAAAGTGAGCATCACTTTAATAGCACAGCTATCATGAGTTATATATCTAACAAAAAAGCATAATGATGTTGTCACTAACTATGCTATAACTCTATGCTACAAAGTTTAATTAGTACTTAACATAATTATCATTATTCATTGATGAGAATTCATCTTCATTTACTATTTAAAGATCTATATCTTTCAACATTAAGAGACTTAAGACACAAACAATCATCATTTAACATTATTTTATTAATGAAGTAATGTTAAACATCACTTTATTAAATTATCTATTAAGTCAAAGTTATCTATCTCATTTTTAATGAATGATTTTAACAGTTCTAGATAATATAATCAGAATAAAGTGAATCTTAAAGATAATGAAGTTAAGCAGAGTAATAAATTACAATAAAGTAAGAAATACAGTTAAAGAAGAAGACTGAGTAATATACTTATTATTTAGTTGAGTTAGTTATCTAAGTGAGTCATCTTAAAATCTTATAGAAATCATGAACATTTAGAAATTCATAACTTCAGAATATCTATATAAAATTCAGAGAGTGTAGTTTAATTTAACATTATATAAATATATTTACTTATAGCTCTATTATAATTCAATAAAAATATATAATCTTAAGTTCTTCACTTATAAAAGCTGTAATTTATGAAATTTATAATTATATCATACTTCTACAATTAATTCTTGCAACTCTTATATAATATTTTTATTCTTAATTGATTTATCTATTTTCTAAGCAGAATATCAATTCTTAAGTAAATACATTATAATGTAATAAAGTTATGAATTTTCAAAATATTACTATTGTATAAGATTTTGAAGTGACTCACTTAGATGACTGACTCAACTAAGTGATGAAGATGTTAACTGTGAAGTTAAAGAAGAAAATAATAGCTGAGATTGTTAAGAAGTATGATGCTCTATCTACTTTCTTGACTTCTTTAGTCTTAGCATAAGAAGCTAATAAAGTCTTTTCTTATCTTAGATGACAGAGCTTCTGCTATCAATTAAATGATATTTAAGTTAACTGCAGTCAACATTAACACATTAAATTCATTAAATAGATAGATAACACAAGTATTCATTATTCTTTTAATAAATTATGAGCTCAGATTAGCAAAAGACTTCTTAAAGAAAGTGTAGATTAATTTAATGCATACAGTTCTTAATATGCTGCTTATTAAAGCAAAATAAATAGACAGCTCTTAATATGCTACTTATTGAAGCAAAATAAGTAGATAGCTCTTGATATGCTGCTTATTAAAGTAAAATAAGTATATAGCTCTTGATATGCTGCTCATTGAAGCAAAATAAGTAGATAGTTTCTGATATGCTGCTTATTAAAGCAAAATAAGATAAACATAACAAGCACAACAATTCAGCAGCTTAATATAAGTTAAGTATTGACAAATAAATATTTTTTACATTGCTGTAAATAGACAATATATACATATATCTTTTCTGTTATTATATTTATCTTTACAACACACTTTTTTATCTTCAATTCTTATACTATACATCAATCATCACTATGAATCAAGAGCACAACTCATCATTCTTTATAAAATAACATTTAATCTCTGTTCTTACTTGAGAGAACTGTAAGAAATAATTTATTCATATAAAGAGATGACTGACTGACAAGAATCTCTGATATATAATAAAGATTTTTATTTAAATTTTTACAGACAATATATTCATCAACAACATCTTCTCTTTTTTCTTACTAAACAGTTTTAATTTTGAAAATCAGCAAATCAACAGCAAAGCTCTGTTCTGAATCACAGTCTGCATTAATGTTAATGATAAGAATTATTTTATGAATAAAATTACAATAAAAAAAGCTTAAAATGTTCTCTTCTTAAAGTATAAAAAGAAACTGCAGACAACTGAGAGATAATATTTAATAAAGTTTATTGAATATAAGATATTATTGAATATAACTGTCAATAAGATATGAACTTAACTCAGCAATCTTGACAGAAAGATCACTGTAATATAATTAAGATTTAAGAATTTTGTTATATTTAAGCAGTAGTTTTAAACACTGCTTTAAGCATTGTCAGTGAAGTATGCTGTTATTTATGATGTCATTGATGTTTAAAATACATCTGACATTAAGATGAATCTATAGAAACTTTAAAAGAAGAAGACTTAACTGAAGATGTTTAACAATGCTTTATGAGCTGAGCAGTAAAGACAGAATAAGAATTATTAAAAATGTTAAATCTTACAATATAATTATAGAAGATACTTAAGCTCAAATAGTAATTATTCATCATTATATAGAACTTTAATCTGCTTTCTTTATAATGATACTTACTGCAAACAAAACTATAAATATGTTTCTGTAATTTATAAGATCATACAGTCAGCAAAGTTAGTCAAGATAGTTAAGAAGTAAGTTAAGTTGACTGTAGTTAACTTGCATAGAAACAAAAAAAGAAATTAAACATATAATGTGAAAATTGTTTCTGAAAAGAAACTCAGCATACAGAAATCTGAAGCTGCAGATAAGTCTGATAAGAAGATTGCTGCTATCTTTAAAAATATTATTAATAAGATTTCTTAATCAGACTGAGTCACAGACTCTGATGTTTCATTTTATATAATTAATAAACTTTAGCTTTTCAGTGACTCTCTGATGCATATGCAACAGCATATCATCAAAGTCAGAGAGAAAAGATTATATATTAATTATTATGATATAGTTACTATGCAGAATAAGAATGAGAATTTAGTTCTTTTAAATTCAATATTTTATATTTTAAAGCTTAAAGTTAATCTTCTGTCAGAAAAGAAGATGTATAAGAAGAAATTACTTAAATATTTTAATTATAAGAGTCTCTACATACAAAATAAGAGCAAAAAGCTCATGTTAAAAGTATTTAAAAAAGAAAGAATCTATATAATTAAATACATTTTAAATGATTTTAATGAATTCATTTTACTCTCTGCTATACATATACAAAGTAAGTCAGAGATCACTCTTTTAAAAGTATGCAAGAACTTACAGATTCAGATTCTTAAGTTTATTATAGATATACTCAGTGAGAATATGTAAATGAATGATGATATAATTATATTATATAATGATAAAATCAAGATATATAGACTCTGACATCATCAGTTTGCTTATCTTGACACAGTTAAGTTTTATGATTTTTACAAGATCATTACTTTGAGTAAGTCAATTCTCATTATTAAGAACAATATCAATGTATATAAGATCTGTGCTTTAACTAAGTTTGTGAATCAATAAAAACATAACATAAATGAGAAAAAAGTCAACATTTTTATTTTAATCTTCATCAATATATGTAAATCTCTATCTTTATTGTTCACTGAGTATTAATACTTTCTGAAAATTGTAGATAATCATTTACAGAAAATATAAACAATATCATTAAAATGATAAGATAATGTTTTACAGAAACTGCAGAAATAACAATTAAAGATTGAACTTCAGTTTAATGTAAAGATTCTTGCTGTACAAAGCAATAATGCAATAAAGTTAAGATCTACTTTCAATGAATAATGTATGTCTTTTAACATTGTATTACAGTATACAGTGCTTTATATGTTGATTTAAAATGATGTAATTAAGAAAGCAATCAGAATCATTGAGAACTCAGTGTATATAATGATTAAGAAGATTGAACTCTTAATAAAGTTTTAAGTAAAGATTGTATAGATTAATGTTTATCTTTATAATTATATAGTAACTGACTTCTTAATTAATGATAAACAAGTCACTTCAGAGAAAGTGTTCATCAGAGTGAAATCATTTATTAATTATATATATATGTAAAAATGTAAATGCTATTTCTATATTGACTTAAAGTCTCTATCTGAGGGCAGACAGAATAAGTTTATGAATTAAGAATGAATAAAATATTCATAAATTATAGTGAGAAAATCATAAAGCAGTATCTGCTTTAAGTGTCAGATCTTAAGTAAATCATTAAGAGTTATGCTGTTAAGTTTGTCAAAAATAAAAAAGAAGACAGCATTAATATAAAACTTTATAAATAAATATTAAACATTCTTTCAGAACAAAAGTCTGTTAAATAACTGCATAAGACTGAAACTGTAATTGCTTCACTGAAACAGTTTCTAAAATCTGATATGCAATCTTATAAATTTAAATTTATAAGTTCTCATTCTGTTGTTACACTGTCAGAAAAAGAGATTACAGACAATTCATTGTTTAAGTTAACTGCAATTAACTTTAATTATAATGCATTAAAGCTCTTCTCTTATATTGAGATTTCTGTTAACAAGATTAGTCATTTAGACATGAGCATCTTAATTAAGAAAGTTAAGACATTTCTATACATTAAGATATTAAAGAGAAGACAGAAAAACAATGATATTAATTTTAATGAATTTATAATAAAGATCTTAAAAGTTATGTTGACATTGACTGCATTTATAGTCAACAATGAAAATAATAAGTATTCAGTAAAAACTGACATCTTAACTTCTCTGATATATGCTGAAGCAGTGAGAAACTTAATCTGAGAAGAAATGTAAAAGAACATCATTAATGCAGAGCTGACAGCACTTACAGTAAATGATATTTAAGAAGAGACTGTTTTGTCAAGAAAAATTAACATTGTAATTAATAAGTAAGTATTTAAACTTAAGCTGTATATTGATGATTTTCTTGACAAATTAAAGATAAAAGTAATGATAAGAAAATTCTTATAGATGTACAGCATTAATTATGAAGATATCTTTACATTAATTATGAAATTTAATATTTTTTATGTCTTTTTAACTTTAGTTGCACTTAAAGATCTAGAGTGTCATTAAATAGATATCAATAATGTTTTTATTAAATCATTTCTAAAGAAAACAATCTACATAGCATCATCTTTTAAAATTATAACTATCTTTAATTATACACTATGCATTCTGCACAGTCTATATAATCTAAAGCAAGCTGTTAGAGATTGACATAAATGATATATCATTAAGTTTTTTCAGTTAAATTTTCATCAAAGCAATGCAGACTCATATCTTCTAATTTATACTGTTAAGAGCATCATACTACTTCTTTATGTAAATAATATCATTATAATCTCATTAAATCTCTTAAATGTTCTCTGATTCAAAAAGTTTCTCAAGAGCTTATTTAAGATTAAGAATTTAAGAAAGATACAGAAAATTCTTAATATCTAAATAATCTGTAATTGCAAGAAAAGAACACTGTGCATGAATTAGACACACTATGTTAATAAGATGCTCAGAGATCTTTATATATAAAGTAATAAGTATTAATGCATTGAGATCTCACTGAATGAATATGACTCTCTTTATTTAGCTGATTTTAATGATCAGTGCATAGATTAAAGAAAATATCAGTAAATCATTAAAAATCTTATGTATACTGCAATTTACATACACTTAAACATCTTCTTTATCTTAAAATGACTGAGTCAGTATCTTAGTAACTCTGCAGAACATTATGAATATGTGTTTAAGAGATTGCTATAATATGTATAGTTAATTATTAATCTTAAGATTATATATAAGCTCAATAAAAATTAAGATCTGCTTAGATACTCTGACTCTAATTATGTGTTAAATAAATTAAACAGAAGATTTATTTTAAATTATGTCTATTTACTTAAAGAAGAATCTGTATTATAAATCAGTTAAAAGCAAAAGTTAGTGACAACATTAATCATTAAGATTAAATATATAATTATATTAATATGTACAAAGACTGAAGTTTAACTTACTTAAATGCTAAGAGACATGAGATTAGATAAGTATCTTAAAGTCAATTTACATTGTGTAAGCATTCAGAAGAATGAGATTTATAGAGAAAATGTATCTTTTTAGTTTAAAAAAGATAATTAAATTGTTTTAACACTGATTAAGAATGCTTATGTGCATAAGTGATTAAAGCACATCAACATTGTTTATCATTACATTTAAGATCTGCACAAAAGAAATCAAATTCAGATAAACTTTATACTTAGTTAAGATATGATAATTAATGAACTGATTAAGTTCTTATTAAGATAGATATTTAAGCACTTTGTGTGTCAGCTGAGACTTAACAACAGTGAGAGTCAATAAATATAAATGCATTAAGTGAAAGTATTGAGAAATATGATGCTCTATTTACTTTCTTGACTTCTTTAATCTTAATATAAGAAGTTAACAGAGTCTTTTTCTGCCTTAGATGACAGAGCTTCTGCTATTAATTAAATGATATTTAAGTTAACTGCAGTCAACATTAACACATTAGATTTACTAGATAGGCAGATAGTACAAGTACTCATTATTCTTTCAATAGAGATTACATCATAATTATTAAAGAAGTAAAGATTCAAAAATAATAATATATATATACTCTGTTTATTTTTTAACAGTACTTTCTAACATATCTATAGTGATTGTGCTCAGAAAGATCAGATATTATAAAAAGTGTAAAGTTTCTAATTCTTAAATTATTATTTTAGTGATTGATTAAAGAGATTGTGCAGAATATCTTGTTTAAATTTTATTTTTGCAAATTAAATATATTTACTTGCTGATAAAGCTCTGCTATTCAGACTGTACAAAAGACTATGAAGACATTCTTGATAAAATATTTTGAGAGTAATACTTTACATATTGATGTTGAGATCAATTATTAATAGATATTTAGACATTAATTTGTGTATAATTCACACAAAATGTATAACTATTTAAATAAAAAACATAGAGTTAATTCATTATTTCTATTATAAATTAATGTTGTTTAGATTCTTCTTAAATCTTTAAAGATAATATTACAGTTATAATCTGTAAATTATAATGTATGTAGCTTAACTTGTTATGATAAAATCATACTTATTTTTGATTTGTTACAAATATACATTAAAAATATAACTGTAACATGATTGTGATGTTGTCTGAATTTATACAGTAACTTATGCTACATATTAGAGAACTTTTGCAAAGTGTAAATAATTATTTACACTTTGAGTGAATTTGCACTTTCAGCTAAAATATTAATTCTTCTGATCACTAAATTTAATGAGACAATATAAAAATTCATAAACATCTGACATGTAATCTCATCACTTAAATCTCTTATCTTAGTATATCACTTTATCTCACTGTCATCACAACATAAATAACTCATTGCTTGTCACTCTGCTTATTAAACTTATTATAATGCATCTTAAGATCTTTAACAATCAGCTTCAGCATCAATATATAGCTTTAATGAAGTATAATTTCTTTGAATTTTAACTTAATGATATGAATGATGAAATACAGCATTGTTATATGCAGTAAAGTATTTAAATATTTACAGTACAATTGTTTAACAATAATGTATAGATTTACAGTGTCAGATATTCAACAGCTTCTTCTGTTTCTGAAGTTTAACATTATTTTATAATGAATATAATATTAGTCTTTCTTCAAACTGACTTTATATCTTGTTTTAATTTAACAGTTATTTTTACAACAACTTTTTCAGCTTTTCAATCTTTTTAAATGCTCAGAGTTCTATCTATTGACTGTTTACAATGACATCATTGAGCATCTATGTCTTTAATATTAATAAATGCTTTAATGACATCTGAGTCTTCAATATTGATGACTTTGATGATATGCTTGTGCAATTAAAAGAATTAAAGAATGAATGAGTGAAAAAACAATTTAAAACTTTATTAATGAAATGTTTTAAATTACTTATTAATCAATAAAGAATCAGTGATTCTTCTACTTAAAATATAAGAAGCATCATGACTTTAAATATTAAAGTATTGTATATTTAAATGATCTTATTAAATTAATTGCTGAGTCTTATAAGAACAAGATAAACAATCTTTAAATTATAAGAAAGTCTTAAATGCAAAAAGATCTTCATTAAGTCTGCAATAGTCATTTACAGCTTTATCTGTACAGTAATTAGATTTATTAATAACTTTAAGATATCATGAAACTCTATTAAGATGATTAAACTCTTAATAAGCAACAATAAATGTTTAATAAGATTCTTTTCAGTATTTAGATTGCTGTGAAGTAAACATTTAAACAGGCTCAGAATCTTTAGCTGTTTAATATCTTTAGTATTTAACTTTAATCTCAGCAGCAATCTGTTATTGCTTTTTATATAATATCTATCTTACTTATTAATTATTTTATGTGTCTAAAAGAAAACAATACATTTAAAAGTCAATTTCTTCTAAAATCTTTAACTTTAAAGACATATCTATCAGCTATTTAGATAAGATTCTTTTTTAACTTACTCAACATAATTAATATTTAATTTGTCTATGTATTTAATTAAATTTTTAATCAATTAATTTAAGTAAAAATCTTTCTTTCTATCACTCATTCTTACTCAATCTCATTAATTTTGATCTGAATCTTCAACAATTTTATCTTTATCTTTAAGACTCTTACTCTCATCTCTATAATGTATGTCTTTATGTTCTGACTTAAATTCTCTCACTAAATATAACTTTTAAATATAATGATAAAAGCTTAAACTGCAGAGAACTCAGTATGCAAAAAGTTTTGTTTTAAATACTTAATGAATTTTTGCTGTCATTGTTGCAGTTTAATGTGAACTGCTGAAGTGCTGAATTGACTGCAGAAGAAAGTTGTGAATGAAGTGATAAATAAAGTGATGAATGAAGTGATAGATGAAGTGATGAATGAATTGTAAATTTATAAGAATATAACAGTGTAATGAATGAAAAAACTATACAAATTAAATAAATCTTCATCATCACTGTCTTCTGTATCAGAGTCATCTAAAAACTTTAATTATCATCTTTTCTTTTCTTTTTTATTCATTTAAAGCATTAAATCATCTCTTACATTCTTATCTTAATGTTCTTATTCTATCAGTTTTTCTGCAGTCTTTTTCTTTGCTTACTTTTTTACTTTATTTTCTTTCATCATCTCAATTTATACATTAAGAACTCTGATGAGATTGATTTTTAAATTCTCATTATTAATAGCAAAACTGACTAAATACTGCTTTCTTTTCTTTATTAATGATTTTACATGACACTTTAAAGAGTTATAAGATCACTTTGCTTTACAGATAAATTTTACATTAATTTTTTATCAAAACTTCATTTTCTTTTTAAAAACATTATATGCTGACTGCTTTTACAGACAGATCTACAGCAGAATAGTGTTTTTCTTCTTTATTAATTGAAAATTATGTATGACTGTAAGGTCTGCATGAAAGATGATGATGATGATGAGAGTGATGAGAATGATGAGAAGAATGATAGAGTGAATAAGAATGATGATGAGAGTAATGAGATAGATAGAGATGATAATGAGAGCAGTGAGAAAAATGATAAGATAAATGAAAGTAATAGAAACTGTAGTCAGAACAGAATTAATGAGCATTAAAGTGTTGAAGACAGACAAAGAAGATGATGTAATTGCAGATGATAAGTTTAATAATTAATTAGATTTAAAAGTGAAAGTTATGAAATTTAATTAATTCACATGATCAATTGAATAATCTGTATAATGATAGAGTATGAAAGACATAGTATTAATATATAAATTTGATGTCTAATTCTTAAGTCTTCATTACAGCATGAAGTCATAATAATCTATTAAGCTAGATTTAACTAGATTAGTTTCATAGTGTAAATGAAGTGTTAACAGTTTTCACATTGTGAAAATTGCTAACACTTCAGAACTCTGTCTAGAGTCAAATTTATAAAAATCTGATTCACTAAATCTATCCTAGAAGTGTAAATAATTATTTACACTTTGCAAAAGTTCTCTATTAACTCAATAGAACATAGAATTGAGATCAGTGTAACTTATTATGATTAGTTTCATCTGCATGTGAGTATCTGCACAGATTGTAGATAGAATTAATCTGTGTACAAATTCAACTTGACTCAACTTGGACCCTAGTGTGGGTCCGGGTCAGGTGCACTTTTTTCCAACCCGACTTGACCCTACACCCAGCCTAGGATGGCCCAGACTTTCCACCGGCACTGTACCTTAAATAACTGTCTTAAGGTACTTCCCGGTACAGTATCACGGTCCTCTTACTCTGTCAACCTGGTATATCCCTCACCAGTCTCCTTTCTGTATATAAACCACCATCTCCCGTCTCGTCCAGCATTTATTTGTTCTGCTCAATATCAATCACATCATCTTACCTCAACTCTCCTACATTTCTCAAGCCGAACGAAAAAGCAGGTTAAATACCTATCAATATGTCGAACTACGACAACAACATGTCCGTAAGTGCTCATTACCCTCTGTGTAATCCATAGCTACCTAAACAGGGTTGACCAAACCACAGGGCCGTGGCTATGACGACTCCAGCTCTGGTGGACAATACGGCGTATGTCCTGCAGTCTGGACTGTATCTACCTTTGCGTAGCTGATCTGTAATAGTCTGGCAACAGCCGTGGCCTCGGAGAGGATGACTCCTATGGCGTACGCTAAACGTTCCCACAGCATAACCGCACGAGCTGATGAGATCAGTCTTCGGGTCAGGAGCGCCGCGGCCATGGCGGGGAATCCGGTCTCGGGGTATTGCTTCAAATCTTAAATCTTTCGTTGATACGAACTGACTTGTATTAGGGCTCGGGCAACTCGTCAGGCGGTCTAGGAGGGGACACTTACGGGGTACGCGAGCTTGAATTCAAGCATCTTGCCATGGTTACTGACTGGTTGCCAGTCTTCCGGCCGTGGTGGTGACGATTCATATGGCGTCAGTACCCGTATAGATACTTAGTCCGTTGCCTCTGCTAACTAAGCTACAGTCTCGCCAGCAAGGCAGCGGTTACGGCTCGGTAAAACTCTCGACTTGGTAAAATGCTAGGGGTCGTCTAACCGTGAGCAGAGTACCCGCGACGAGTACGGTTCCGGAAACTCCGGGTCGACTGGCAGCGGTTTCGGAGGATCATCTGACTACTCATCTGGTAACACCGGTGGAGGTTTGTCTGGTCGCGGCGGAGATTCGTATGGGAGCGGTGGTGATGAATACGGCTCTGGCAACACTGGCAGCCGTCTCGGCGGATCTTCCGACTACTCGTCGGGTAACACCGATGGAGGCATGTCCCGCCGTGACGATAACACCTACGGAAGTGGAGGCGACTCGTATGGCTCTGGTCGTCAAGAGACTGGCTCGGACTCCTATTCTCGAGGTACCGACTATAACGATAAGAATTCGAAGGACTCTAGAGGCGGAGGTGAGTTATAAACTGCAAATCTCCAATTCTTGAGTCATAGGAACGGTTGAAGCTAATGTTGTTCGATATCGCAGATTCCATGGCCGGAAAGCTCATGGACAAGGCTACTGGGCTATTCAAGTGACAAAATGCAACGTCTGGGCATGGAGAAGCGGGGACAGTCTGACTATGATGGAAGCGACAACAGCAACACGAAAGACTCCATACGAAGAATAAAGTCCAAGGCTGATCAACCTTAGTACTTGTTGCTTGTTAGGGCTGCGTCCACGGATGTTATGTTAGGATACGATACCTGCACGACCATTGCACCTACTTATTGTATTATCTTTATTAGTGTTTGATAGGCTACTACAATTCCCATTGCGTTAAGATCCTGTCACGCAACGTGTGAATCTGAAATGAGTTCTCCTCCGATCAACAGTTCTGTAGCAAAGATAATGCGTAGTGCCATCAGTTCACAAACTCCCCGTCTCTCACCGAAGCGAAGTGACCACCAAACCCTCAGCACCCCCAATAATGTAAAGACTACAACATCATGGGGACATCACTAGACCGGAGGCCCAGTTTTAACCTGACAGACAATTGACAATGGACGCTTCGCAACGTACCCCTGGAGCTCTACTCGGTCCGCTATCCCCAACCGCCCAAACTCCCAGTCTCGAGCTCACACCCCGCAGAGCGCGCAAGAGGAGACGTGGCGCAACTCCTCAAACGATTCGAGAACATCATCGCCCTGGCGCCTGTGAGTACACTTGCAAACCCACGACGGCGCCGTTGTTCCGTTGAGATGTTGAAAGGCTGAGACCATGACCCCGTCCAGATGGGGAGCCAAGACCGCAACACCACCGCCGTCGAAGTCTACCAGATCGAAGTCGAGACGGCCGCGCTGGTACGTTCCGTCTTTCCGTCTACAGCAGGCTCAAGCCCTTTCCTTCATGCCGTCACTTTGAAATTGCAGGGGCCGGCAAAGCTCACATGTACGGATTTTACGTTGACGGGCGGTTTAGGTGAGGGCGGCGGAAGATATCTTGTCTCTGACGCGGGGCTTGAAGGAGGCTTGGCTGTTTGGGAGGCTGGATACGTTGGGGGAGGGTTCGGTGGTGTTGAGGACGGATGAGGATGCGAGGGTTGTGGCTGGGGGATTGGAGAGGTTGGTGGAGCGGTAGGTGGGGGGGGCGGGGGGGGGGGTGGTGGGGTGGTTGAGGGGTGTTTGGGGTGTGGATATGGAAGCGTTCTGGGGTTGGATGGGAGGAGTGTGGGATAGTTACTTTGTTACTGTGAAAACCTGCGTGCAACAGCGTGGGAAAGTCGATTGTCATGGTGGGTGCCGTAGAAGAACCCGGGTCTGGTGCTTCTTTTCAGCTCAAAGCCTATACTGAACCTAAACCTAACACTAACACAACCCACAACCCAATGGCACCCTCCGCTCGCGCCTCCTCCCCCTCCACCATCACAACGACCACCACCACCACAACCAGCACAACCATGCCTCCACCCCTCACCCTCATCGTGGCCGCCACCTCCCGAACCATGGGCATCGGCCTAAACGGCCACCTCCCCTGGCCGCAGCTGAAAAAAGAAATGGCCTACTTCGCCCGCATCACCAAACACCCTCCCCCACTATCACCCTCCCCCTCATCCTCCCCCCCCTCTCCATTGCCCCCCACACTCAACGCCGTCCTCATGGGCCGCAAAACCTGGGAAAGCATCCCCCCGCGCTTCCGGCCTCTCTCCGGCCGCATCAACGTCGTCATCAGCCGGCACCCTGAATCGCTGGACCTCGCACCGCGCAAGGGGGAGGAGGAGGGCACGCCTCCCGTCCTGGCAGCGGGCAGTATCCGCGAGGCGCTGGATAGGGTACAGGCGATGTGCGGCGATGGGGTGGGGGGGAAAGGGGGGCTGGGGCTGGGATGGGTGTTTGTGATTGGGGGCGCGGAGATTTATCGGGCGGCGATGGGGATGGGGGAGGTGGGGAGGGTGCTTTTGACGAGGGTAAGGGTGGAGGAGGGTAAGGGGTTTGAGTGTGATACG